>ENA-UOOR01000294-UOOR01000294.1-fermentation-metagenome-genome-assembly--contig:-NODE-294-length-75997-cov-32.632443_pt1 | contig 75997 bp, 69 predicted proteins | sample MGYA00245780_ERZ724029 | MGnify/ENA primary metagenome ERZ724029 (study PRJEB28704, sample SAMN03018315) | fermentation metagenome | biome: anthropogenic terrestrial biome; feature: soil; material...
AGGCGGTGCCCTGGCAGAGCAGGATTACGTATTTGCCTACCGGTTTTAGGCGAAATTGGGTGTAGAAGGTGGCGACTCCATATACCTTGGCCGCTTTTACTTCTAGTTCTTTGGCTATATGACGCAATACGGCGGTGGGCAGGTAGCCATAGAGGTCCTGTGCTTTCTGCAGTACGGTTACTAAGCTTCCGGCCTGTCCTTTGTATTCTGCTAATACTTCGCCCAGCAGGCTCAGGTCTGCTTTTTCTTGCTTCTCTTTTTCTACCTTTATTTTTTCTTCAGAGCAGCATCCCACGCTGAACACCTCTCTCTGTTTATATGATGATTTTTGTATTGTCTTATGGATTCTGGTTAAAATCACTAAAACATATATTCAGTAATAATAACCAAACGTAAATATTTATGGAGAACATGAAATGATGATAGAAACCAGAATTAACAAGGCTTGCCTATTAGTGGGCAACATCCGGCCGGAATTATATCCGACCGGATGTTAATTTCAGTTAATAATCGATTTAGTACATACCTGTCCGGGTCTCAGTCATGCTAATAAAGATATTTTTCTTCTGGGTATAATTTTCCATAATCATCTTATGGGTTTCACGACCGATACCGGATTTCTTGTAACCACCAAACGGAGCATGAGCCGGGAGATTATTATAGTCATTTACCCACATACGGCCGGTCTCAACAGCTCTGGCTACTCTAAGGGCACGGTTGATGTCTTTGGTCCAAACTGCACCGCCCAGTCCATATTCGCTGTCATTGGCCATCTTGATTACTTCAGCTTCGTCTTTAAATTTAATTACGCAGGCCACGGGTCCGAAAATTTCTTCCTGTGCTACTCTCATGTCATTGGTTACATCAGCCAGGAGGGTAGGTTTCATGAAGAAGCCTTTGTCCAGACCATTCTCGGTCAGGCGATAGCCGCCGCAGGCAACCCGGGCACCCTCTTTTTTGCCTATCTCAATGTAATCCAATATTTTTTCCAGCTGTTCTTTATTGATCTGGGCACCCATCATGGTATCTTTCTCCCAGGGCAGACCAACTTTTACGGTATCGAATAGTTTTGCTGTTTCAGCCAGGAATTTATCATAGATGTCTTCATGTACAAATACACGTGAACCTGCACAGCAGACCTGGCCCTGATTGAAAAGGATTCCTCTGGCTACGCCCTCAATGGCTTTATCCCAGGGGCAATCGGGGAAATAGATGTTGGCTGATTTCCCGCCCAGTTCCAGTGTGGCAGGAATCAGTTTCTTGGCTGCTGCATCGGCGATATTATAACCAACTTCGGTCGAACCGGTAAAGGCCAGTTTCCGGATATCAGGATGTTCCAATACATAGTTTCCTGTGCTCGATCCGCCGCCGGTAACAACATTAACTACTCCAGGAGGCAATACCTGATCCAGTAATTTGGCTAATTCCAGAACACTCAGCGAGGTAGTGGAGGATGGTTTGAAAATAATAGTATCTCCAGCCGCCAGAGCCGGGGCAATTTTCCATGCGGCCATTAATAATGGGAAGTTCCAGGGAACAATCTGGCCAACTACGCCGATAGGTTCTCTAAGGATAATACTCATATGATCCTTATCTATCATTACCGCCTGACCTTCTTCGGAGCGCAGCACGCCGGCAAAATAACGGAAATGATCAGAACTTAAGGGCACATCGGCTGCCATTGTTTCTCTGATGGGTTTACCATTATCCATTGTTTCGACCATTGCCAATTTTTCGGTGTTGGCATCAATCAAATCCGCAATCTTTAACAGCATGGTAGACCGCTCCAGGGGACTTACATCCTTCCAGGTCTCGTAAGCTTTCCAGGCTGCCTTTACGGCCATATCAACATCTTCTCGGCCTGCATTGGCACAGGTAGCCAGAAATTCGCCATTAGCCGGGCAATAGGTTTTAAAGGTTCTTCCATCTTTGGCATCAACCCATTTGCCGTCAATATAAAGTTTATAGCTGTCATCCATCGGTTTTTTCATAAAATACACCTCCAAAAATTAGCCGTTTTTTTCATGAAACTGAGTACTGGACAATAATTTTTCAATCTAATTTCCTAATTTCAACCTCCTTTCAAACCCGGGGCAAGTGACTATTAAGTTTTTTTACCGCAGCACCTCATCCCCGGATGCAGTTACTTTGATTAAGTACTGATAACAAGCTGAGTTGGACAAGGACACAGTCTGTTATCAATAAATAATGCTGGACCAGACAGGGGCGTAGTACAGCATTATATTAGTTGCTGATTTATAGAAGTATAATTCAGCAACTAATGCCTTATAACTAATCCCCTTTCCGCAATGGGAAGCCTGTCCGTTTCCGGATTAAGCCCTAATGACCCGATGACCTTAATAGTAAACCGTAGGTTAAGAGATTCGGAGACAAATATGTTCCCCTATTAACTTATCTAATAGGTACTATAAGCAAGAAACGTGCCATTCCCGTTATAACGCCTTTTTATAACTAATACGACATTTGCTAGGGTATTTTTTGTATTGAAAATAGTGACAATTGTTAATTTGATTATTACAAGTGTGTCAAAAAATGCAACAACGTGATTTTGATTGGCAGTTCAGATTATTTTAGGCAGGTGATAAGAAAAAAGAAAGGTGTATTCTAACGGAGAGATATTAAAACTGATGAGGCTCCCCATCAATCTTGATAATCTTCCCTATGGGTTCAAACGGGATCTGTTCATTATTTAAATTTGAACTCCCGCGAAACATCATAAAACTGCATTTTGCGGTAGACCGTATTACGGGAAATACCTAATTCTCGGGCAACCCGGCTAATATTACCGTTATAGCGGGACAATAATTCCAGAATTCGGTTGCGTTCCAGCAGTAAAGCGGCCATGCCTCCATTTTCATGTACTGCCTCCGGACTGCCGGATGCAATCGGATTTTCAGGTAACTCCTCCACTGACTGCGCAGCATGAATTTCAGGGGGCAGATTTTCAAAACGCAGAGTAGAACCATTGGCGGAATTAATCATTCGTTCCACTACATTTTCCAGTTCGCGTACATTGCCGGGCCAGTTATAATATTTGAGGTATTCAAGGATACCAGGTTCTATAAACTCTATGGGGGTGTTAAGTTTTTCTCCGATTTTGTGTACAAAATATTGAAATAACAGACTGATATCTTCTTCGCGTTCCCGTAAAGAAGGTATATTGATGGGGATTACATTTAACCGGTAATATAGATCTTCACGGAAATTACCCTTCTTGACCTCGTCCTGCAAATTTTTGTTGGTAGCGCAGATGACACGGGTATCTACCGGAATGACCTTGTCGCCGCCTATACGGATAATTTTCCTTTCCTGTAATACCCGCAGAAGTGTAACCTGCTGATCAAAAGGCATATCACCGATTTCATCCAGAAACAGGGTGCCGCCTGTAGCCATTTCAAATTTACCTGGCCTGCCGCCCCGGCCGGCTCCGGTAAAAGCCCCTTCCGTATAACCAAACAACTCACTGGCGATCAGTTCTCTTGGTATAGCTCCGCAGTTAAGCGCTACAAACGGTCCGTCACGGAAAGAACTGGCATTATGAATAGCCTGGGCGAAGAGCTCTTTGCCGGTTCCGCTTTCGCCGGCAATTAACACATTACTGGCACATGCTGCCGCATTGGAGGCCGAATGTATAGCTGAATGAAGTTTATGGCTGTTACCTATGATATCGTTGAAATTAAAGACCGCATGTGCGCCGCTGAAACGATTGGTTAATTTTTTGATTTTATTAATGGGATTAAAAAAGATAACTGCTCCGGTTGTGTTATCTTTTTCGTCTTTGATTGGTATGCTGGTTACCAGGCAATGAAATTGGAACTGTGGTTTATCAACTCTAACTTCTATATCCGTAAAAGGTTGTCCCTCACTTAGAAGTTTATCATATTGAGCTGTTTTTCCCAATAAATATTCAATTGAGGTGCCTTTTAAGTTATAGCCCAGAATTTGTTCCGCAACCGGATTTATATGGCTGATGATTCCCTGACGGTCAATAATGACGGCACCGTCAGACATGGTTTGAAAAATATTTTGCAGACTGCTGTTGAGAGCTGTTAATTCAAGGTTTTTCTCCCCAATTCGTATTTGGCTGCTGATGGCTTCTACTGCCGCCACCACCATCCCCAGCGTATGCAGGTGAGCCGCACCGGAGGGACCGGACATCTGCAATGCCCCCATTATTTGCCCGTCATTATCAAAGATAGGAGCGGCGGAACAAGTCCAGGAATGCAGCTTTTTACAGTAATGTTCCTGACCCGAAACCTGAACGGGTTTCTTTAGCAGCAACGCGGTGCCAATGCCGTTAGTGCCCACTTCTGTTTCCATCCACCCGGTTCCGGTCATAAGTTTTACATCAGTAGCATTATCTAAAATATTACAATCGCCAACGCTCTTTACAATATAACCATGTTCCTCTGACAGCAATACGATAAATCCGGAACCAGCCACAAATTCATAAAGCTTAACCATAAAGTGCCAGGCCGTTTCTATAAGTTCGGCATGATTGCTTTGCAATTGTTCCAATTCAGGCTGGGTAAGTATCAGGTGGCTGCTCCCGTCATAAGGGTCAACGCCTGCCTCATAACACCTTTGCCAGGATTCCAATATTTCAGGCCGGATTATGTCCGATTTCACCCGGCCATGGGAGATAAATTGCTCCCACTCTGCCGTTAAATTTAAATTTAACATTTTTCCTTTAACCTTCGATATCATTTTGATGCACCTAACCTTACAATCTTTACATTTCAAATTCGTTGCGAAAGGTTGCAGTTTAGTCACCTTATATTATCTATTGTACTTTTTTTATTGTGGATATCAATAATTTTGATAAAAAAATAAGCCCTCAGACTCACATCATAGTAAGTTTGAGGGCCGGTTAATCGGAATGAACCACCGATGTATTTTACACTTCCAGTATCCGTTTCAGGAAAATGCGGGTTCGTTCATTTTTGGGGTTATTAAATATTACATCGGGAACATCGTCTTCTAATATTACCCCGCCATCCATAAACACTACCCGGTTAGCTACATCGTGGGCAAAGCCCATTTCGTGGGTAACCACCAGCATGGTAAGTCCGCTCCGAGCCAGGTTTTTCATTACTTTAAGAACTTCGCCCACCATTTCCGGGTCCAGTGCGCTGGTCGGTTCATCGAAGAGCAGGGCTTCCGGCTCCATGGAAAGCGCCCGGGCTATAGCTACACGCTGTTTTTGACCTCCAGATATCTGATGAGGTTTGGCATTAATAAACTGTGACATACCAACCAGATCTAAATATTCCATGGCCGTTTTCCTGGCCGTCTCCTTATTGCGGTTCAATACTTTAACCTGACCAACCACACAATTGTCCAGCACAGTCAGGTTGTTGAACAGGTTAAACTGCTGAAAGACCATACCCATTTTAGCCCGGTAGACCGCAGTACTCATATTTTGTTCCAGGATGTTCTGACCGTGGTATAAAATATCTCCGGAAGTAGGTATTTCAAGCAGATTTAGACAGCGCAAAAGGGTGGACTTCCCTGAACCGCTGGAGCCAATAATACATACAACTTCCCCTTTATTTACCGAGAAGTTAATGTCTTTTAAAACCTCATTCTGACCAAAGGATTTTTGCAGATGCTTAATTTCAATGATTTTTTCCATTATTGCTTCTCCCTGCCAACGATCTTAATTTCCGCCTCAGGTACGGTCTGGGATCCATGGATCGTATAAACTGACGGACCATCCAGCCTTTTTTCAAAATATCTAAGAATGCGGGTAACGGTAAAGGTCATGATGAAATAAATTATACAGGTGATCGAAAAAACCTGGAAAAATGCATAAAAGGTACCGGCCAAAGACTTGGAATTGAAAAAAAGTTCGGTAACACCAATTACACTCAGTACGGAAGTATCCTTGATGTTTATCACAAATTCATTGCTGGTGGCAGGCAGAATGTTCCGTATGGCCTGTGGCAGCACAATACAGGCCATGGTTTGGGCGTGAGTCATTCCTATGGCATGAGCCGCTTCGAACTGGCCCTTGTCGATGGATAGAATTCCACCCCGCACTATTTCTGCCATATAAGCCCCGGTATTTATAGAAACAATGAATATACCGGCAAAATAGGTGGAAAGATGGATTTGATACAATAAAGCAACACCATAGAAAATAACCATAGCTTGTACCATCATAGGTGTACCACGGAATATTTCTATATAGCACAATAATATGAAGTTAACGATCTTGAACACAATTCTTTTAATTAGATTGGTAGTGTGATCGATTGGAATCGTGCGGATTACACCGATCAATACACCGATACCAAAACCAATAATAGTACCGGTTAAAGCTATGATAAGTGTAGTTTCGGCCCCTCTTAGAAAAAGGGGCCAATAATCATGTGCTATAAAGATTACCCATTCAATAAAACTGCTATTTGCACTTGCCGACATAAAATATATACACTCCTGTTATGTTGTAACTTTTATTTGGCAGCAGGCTGATTCTTGATTGCTGCATCCATTAAATCTTTTCTTTTTTCTTCCGACACACCGGCCAAGATCTTGTTAATACTGTTGGCCAGCTCGGTGTTGCCTTTTTTGATACCTACGGCAATAGCTACATCGTCGTCAGAAGCTTTGAAACCTTGGCCTTTGGCAAATTCAACCATGGCAAAGTTAGCATTGGCAGAGGTAGCTGATACACCTTCCGGTCTTTCAGAAACATAGCCATCAATAACACCGGATTCCAGGGCTACACGCATAGCCGGGAAATCATCCATGGCAGTTCCTTTAACAACACCGGGGATTTGGCCGATAACTGTATAATGGAAGGTATTTAACTGGGCCGTAATCTTTGCACCGCTAAAATCTTTCAGCGAGGTAGCTTTTTCAAATTTGGAACCCTTTTTAACTACCATAACCAGATCGGAACGATAATAATTATCTGAAAAATCGATCATTTTTTTCCGGTCGGCAGTTGGAGACATACCGGCTATTATGGCATCAATATTGCCGGATTGTACCGCCGGGGGCAGACCATCCCAAGCAGTTTTAACGATAACCAATTTTTTGCCCATGCCTTCGGCTAACAGCTTGGCTATCTCAACATCGTAACCGCCGGCAAATTCTTTAGTGCCGGAAATAGGCACAGCGCCGTTGGCGTCAGTAGCTTGTGTCCAGTTAAAAGGAGCATAGCCGCATTCAAGACCAACCTTCAATTCTTTAGATTGACTACTCTGGCCGCAACCCGCTGTAGATATGCATAAGCCCAGGATAAAGGTTATGCATAAAACCAAACTCACAACTTTCTTCATCTCATTACCCCTCACTAATTAAAATATTTGGTGTTTCCGCACAATAATTCAAGCATATTGTAACATAAAAATGTTTATTTGTAGTCTAACAATTGGAAATCTAAGATTGTTTTTAAAATCCAGGGGCATAGAGTATGAGTCAGACGGCTTCCCAATCCTCGAACCCGTTAAAAGTCCTTATGGGAATAAATATGCAAAGATACCAGCATAGATATATAACCAATTACCAAAGCAATGATCCAGGGAAGGATATCCTGAATACCTTGCGAAAACGGAACAGTAATTTGAAAAATAGTATTGATATGCACAGATTTGGCTAGAGCAGGAAACGTAAAAAGAGATATAAAAATAATGAAAAAGAAAATATATCTGGTAGTTTTATAACCAAACCGGTATTGAAACGGCAGCATTAATCCAAAACAAATAGCTGTTGCCAGGAATGATATTCCCAGGGCATGAATACCCAGCATCTCCAAATGGATGGGGGCTATAAAGGCGGTCAGGGTGTATATTATATAACAGCAGGCAAAGACCAGCAGGATAAATAAATATCTTGCTTTAACCAGATAATCTCTGGTATAGGGAGTTGTGCAGAGTAAGACAGAACCTTTAGATTTATCCTCTGCAAATGATACCGTATTTACCAGCATGTATTGCACCATAATAACGGTTACAAAAAAGCTGGCCAAGCCTCCGCCGGAGTTAAGCTGTACATAAATGGGAGCCGCGATAGCGAAGATAAACATGATGATCAGGTATTTTTTAGCCAGCAACAGATCCTTTTTTACCAGATTAATAAGCATTTTTATCACCTCCCACATATCCCAGCATTATAGCTTCTATGCTCGGTCGTTCGATCAGCACCCCATTCATTTCCTGGCGTATGGCTGCTTTTTGATTGGTCACACCCTCGAAGCCATATTCAGTTTCGCGCAATTTCAAAAATAAATTCCGGTTGTGCTCGTTAAGCAGCCTTTTATCGCCTTTGACCAAGCCATGGGTGTCTAATAAGGTATCCTTTTCTTCGATAAACACGATTTTGCCGTCATCGATCATAATAAGAAGATCGGCCACTTTATCCAAATCGGAGGTTATATGGGTAGAAAAGAACACACTTTTGCCTTCTTCTTTCATAAAATCCAACAGTATATCCATTAGTTCACTTCGCACTAACGGATCAAGCCCGCTGGTAGGCTCATCCATGATCAGCAAATCGGCATGATGAGAAAGGGCCAGAGCAATAGCATACTTCATCCGCATGCCCTTAGACAGGGCAGCGATTTTTTGATTAGGGTCTAATTTAAAACGTTTGATATAGCTGCTAAAGACATATTCATCCCAAGTTGAATAGGCTGGAGCAAACACCTTTGTCATTTCTTTAATGGTCAGATCTTCGTAAAGATACCCTTCATCCATCACTATACCTATACGGTTTTTAAGCTCCCGTTCATTTTTATCAAATTCCTGGCCAAATAGTTTAACCTCCCCGGCTTCTTTCAACACTAATCCCAGAATGGATTTTATGGTGGTAGTTTTGCCGGAACCGTTTATACCGATAAAGCCGGTAATACAACCCTCCGGTAACGAAAAGCCAATATCTTTTAAGCTAAAATGGTTAAAACTTTTACATAGTCCATTTACCTCTAAAATCGCATTCAATCTTTATCCTCCTCTGCAAAGATTAAATTCATCATCGCATACAGCTCGCTTTTGGGAATTCCCAGGGAACGAGCGGTTTCCCATGCCTCCATGAGTTTTACTTCCACCATATGCCTTTTTGACTCTCGCAAAAGTTCCAGGTTCGCGGTCGCTACAAATGAGCCTTTACCAGGCTTGCTTACTACAAAGCCTTCGGTTTCAAGTTCGTCATATACTCTGCGCGTGGTGAGAACACTTACATGCAAGTCATTGGCCAATTCGCGAAGTGATGGAAGACGCTGGCCTTCGGTCAGCTCACCTTGCAGTATGGCATCCTTGATTTGGTCCTTTATTTGCTGATAAATAGGCAGATCGGAAACATTAGCAATGATAATTTTCATGAGAAAAACCTCTTTTTCAAAACTGTATATGTAACACATACACATAATATACAATATATACACTGTTGTCAAACAAGATCTTATGGCGTTTTAGCCGCGCCATATTGACCTTGAGATGTCCCCTTTTTAGTAATCCTTCAAGTTTATATTGAGCCAGGAGCGGGATGGATAATGAAGTATACAGTATAAGTCTTGCTTAAGTTACTTATTTCCTGCACAAAATGATAAAATCATAAATTGACAAGAACTAGTGGCATAATAAGTCATAAACTGAATTGTAGATTGGGAGGAAAAGTATGCCGAAAAGAACCGACATTAATAAAATACTAATCATCGGATCAGGTCCCATAATCATTGGGCAGGCTTGTGAATTTGATTATTCCGGAACCCAGGCTTGCAAAGCTTTAAGAAAATTAGGTTATGAAATTGTTTTGGTCAATTCCAATCCCGCAACGATTATGACTGATCCGGAAATTGCTGATGTAACTTATATTGAGCCGCTAAATGTAAAAAGTCTCACCGGCATAATAGCTAAAGAACGGCCTGATGCACTATTACCCAATCTAGGCGGTCAGTCAGCTCTAAACCTGAGTTCGGAACTGTACAAGGAAGGTGTTTTGGACCGGTACGGAGTCAAAGTAATTGGGGTGCAGATCGATGCTATTGAACGCGGCGAGGATCGTATCGCCTTTAAAGAAACCATGAACCGGCTGGGGATAGATATGCCGCTCAGCCGACCTGCTTATAGTGTGGAGGAAGCGGAACAGATAGCAGCAGAACTCGGGTATCCGGTAGTTATCCGTCCTGCCTATACCATGGGAGGCACGGGCGGTGGCCTGGTTTATAACGTAGAAGAGTTAAGAACGGTGGCCAATCGGGGTATTGCGGCCAGCCTGGTGGGCCAGATCCTGATTGAGGAATCAGTCCTGGGCTGGGAAGAGCTGGAATTGGAAGTAGTCCGCGATGCCAATAATCGCATGATTACAGTTTGTTTCATTGAAAACATCGATGCCATGGGCGTACATACCGGTGATTCCTTTTGTGCCGCCCCCATGCTGACGATCAGCCCGGAACTGCAGGCCAGACTGCAGAAATATGCTTATGCGGTGGTGGAAGCCATAGAAGTGGTAGGCGGAACTAATGTTCAGTTTGCCCACGACCCCAAAACCGACCGGGTGGTTATTATCGAAATTAATCCCCGTACTTCCCGGTCCTCCGCTTTAGCCTCCAAGGCTACCGGTTTTCCCATCGCCATGGTCTCTACCATGCTGGCCGCAGGCCTGACCCTGGACGAAATTCCCTACTGGCGCGACGGTACCCTGGATAAATACACTCCCTCGGGCGACTATGTAGTAATTAAATTTGCCCGCTGGGCCTTTGAAAAGTTCCCCGGTTCGATTGATAAATTAGGCACCCAGATGCGGGCGGTAGGCGAAGTAATGAGCATCGGCAAAAACTATAAGGAAGCCATGCAAAAAGCGATTCGCTCCCTGGAAATTGGTCGTGCCGGATTAGGCTTTGCTAAAGATTTTAATAAGCGCTCTCTGGACGAACTGCTCTCCATGCTGGCAGAACCATCCAGTGAAAGACAGTTTATTATGTATGAGGCCTTGCGTAAAGGTGCCGATATTGAACAGCTGCACCACTTGACCCATATCAAAGTATGGTTTATTCAGCAGATGAAAGAACTGGTCCTGCTGGAAGAAGAGATATTAAAATACCGGGAAGGACAACTGCCGGATGAACTTCTCTTTCAAGCTAAAAAGGATGGCTTTTCCGATCGCTATTTAGCCATGCTTTTAAATAGGCCGGAAACGGAGATTCGCCGGCACCGGACTGCTCTGGGAATGGTGGAAGGATGGGAAGCTGTTCCGGTAAGCGGGGTTGAAAATGCTTCCTACTATTTTTCAACTTATAACGCACCTGATAAAACTACGGCCAGTGACCGGCCCAAAGTAATGATTCTGGGCGGAGGACCAAACCGTATCGGTCAGGGCATTGAATTTGATTATTGCTGTGTCCATACCGCCTTTGCGCTGCGGCACCTGGGCTATGAGACCGTTATTGTCAATTGCAACCCGGAAACGGTTTCCACCGATTATGATACATCGGATAAACTGTATTTCGAGCCTTTGACGGTCGAAGATGTTCTGAGTATATATGATAAGGAAAAGCCGATCGGAATAATCGTGCAGTTTGGCGGTCAGACTCCCCTGAACATAGCCGGAGAACTGGCCCGGGCCGGGGCCAAAATACTGGGAACTTCCCCGGAAACCATCGACCTGGCCGAAGACCGGGACCGGTTCCGTCACATCATGGATAAGCTGGGCATTCCCATGCCGGAATCGGGAATGGCGGTTAATGTGGAAGAAGCTCTGGTCATTGCCGGGCGCATTGGCTATCCTTTGATGGTTCGCCCTTCCTATGTTCTAGGCGGACGGGGCATGGAAGTGGTCCATGACGAAGAAATGCTGCGCCAGTACATGGCCGCCGCTGTAGGCGTAACACCGGAAAGACCGATTTTGATTGATAGATTCTTAAGTAATGCGATTGAAGCGGAAGCAGATGCAATCGCTGACGGAAACGACGCCTTTGTACCGACGGTAATGGAGCATATTGAATTGGCCGGCATTCATTCCGGAGACTCGGCCTGTGTCATTCCCCCCATTAGTATCCCGGCCAAACATGTCGCTACTATTGTAGAATATACCAAGAAAATAGCAAAAGAATTGCATGTAATCGGTCTTATGAATATGCAGTATGCCATTGCCGATGACCGGGTTTATGTTTTGGAAGCAAATCCAAGGGCTTCCCGAACCGTTCCGCTGGTTTCAAAAGTGTGCAATATCTCTATGGCCCGTATTGCAACCGAGATTATGATGGCCGATTATGCCGGTGAGAAATATTCCATCGGCGATCTTACCAACCAAAAAATCCCGCATTACGGGGTTAAGGAAGCGGTTTTCCCCTTTAATATGTTCCAGGAAGTTGACCCTATATTAGGGCCCGAAATGCGCTCTACCGGGGAGGTTTTAGGGATTGCCGATTCATTCGGACTGGCTTACTACAAAGCGGAAGAAGCGACTCAGTCTCCCCTGCCTTCTTCCGGTACCGTATTGATCAGTGTCAATGATCAGGATAAGCCGGCAGCACTGGAAGCAGCCCGGGAGTTTGCCCAGATTGGCTTTAAAATCAAGGCCACCGGCGGAACCCATAAATATCTGCAGGAAAACGGAATTGAGGCGGAGAAAATCAAGAAGTTATTCGAAGGACGTCCCAATATCGTGGACGGGATTACCAACCAGGAACTAAATCTGGTCATAAATACCCCGTCCGGCAAACGGAGCAAGTCTGATGACTCTTACATTCGTAAAGCCGCTATCAAATATAAAGTTCCCTATATTACTACTATGGCGGCAGCTCTGGCCAGTGCCAAAGGTATAGCCGCCTATAAGGAAAATCATTTTGGGGAAGGCGTGTTAAAGTCTTTGCAGGAATATCATGCCGATATTCGCGACTAATACTAAAACAATTAAGGGAATCGGTTTTAATGTAAATCGATTCCCTTTATTTTGATACTTCCGGAATTTAAGCAGAAAGCGGCAGGAACACGGCAAATACCGGTTTTGCATTTAGTGAGTATTAAACGAGGCATCCACTATTTCCAGCCGGTACCAGGTAAAATCACCGGTCGGTAGTTTCCAGGTTATAGTTCCAGTCGAAGGAATTCGGATACCTTCAAATTCTTTATAGTCTGCAACATCTGCAGACCAGGTTGCAAGTTCATAGCTGCCGTCTGTCTCCCGATAACGCCGGGCGGTGAAATTAACCGGTTCACCCCGGTCATTGAAATGGAAAATACCTGATGCTTCCATCCCTTTGCAGCGCATGGTTGCCCTGGCTGAATTGTCGTCGATATTTTCCCATTGAATATAGGAACTGAGAGCGGCTGAGGGATACCACATAGTTTCCGCCATATACCTTAGCATGGAGCCTTGATTTACTTCCTTGCCGGAGGCATTGGCAACCGTAACCAGACCCAGCAATTTGATAAGCATATTGCCTTGGCCCTTATAATACATATCCCTTCCGACTATAGATATAAATGGTGCAGCCTGGGCTTTAACCGACCAGATAAAACCAGGTTCTTTTATAACTGCGTACTGTTGAGCCGAAAAAGGCATCCAGGGCTGATTTATCTTAGTTCTCATAAAACCCTGCTGTTTCATTCTAACCGATTGGATTCTTTCTTTTCCTATTACTCCTGCTGCTGTCATCCATTTTTGAACCGGGGATGGTAATCCCTGCAAATCTGATTGCTGTACGCTTTGCTTTGCTTTACTGTCACGGAGTAGTTCCTCGACTTCCCGGTTTACTTTATGCTTAAATACCAGATTGGCTATAAATGAGCAGATAATTATACCAATGATAATCAGTACGAGAATAGCAATTACATACTGCAAAACTTTAAGCATCGTCGCATACCTCCGAAAAGATATTTGCAGAGGCTTGCGGCAACGTCCGGGCTGAACAGGGTGAAATCAAGCGGTTGTACGCAGGCTCTGCAATTGTGATATAAGCATGCCGGCCAGCATCAAAGCACAGCCGATCATTTCTTGTCCCTCAATCTGCTCTCCCAGTATAAGGAATCCTCCAATTACGGCAAAAACTGTTTCCATGCTGAGAATAATAGCGGCATGGGCGGGAGGAGCATGTTTCTGACCGGCGGCCTGCAGGGTGAAGGCAATCCCGACCGAGCAGATTCCACCGTACAAGATTGGTACCGCTGCATTAATGATATCGGCGATAATTATTGTTTCTGTTATAACTGCTGTTATAAGGCTAAGAACGGAACAGGTCACAAATTGCATTATTGATAATTTTAATATATCCACCCGGCGCGAAAAATAACCTATGATCAGAATATGAAAAGACCAGAATAACGCCCCGATCAGTTCCAGCAAGTCTCCGGTTTGGATAGAAGCTGATTCTTTGATACAGAGAAAGTAAAGTCCCGCGATGGCCAGGATACATCCCAGCCAGGTTCCCTTGCCCACCGATTGCCGCAGGAATATTCCCAGTAACGGTACCAGAACAATGTACAGACAGGTCACGAAAGCGGCTTTGCCTGCTGTGGTATAGATAAGACCGATTTGCTGCAAAGAAGCTCCGATGAATAATACGGTACCGGCCAGAAGCCCGGCCGGTACGGCATTTTTCCATTCCCTACGCATGGGACGGGAGTCGACCCGGTAATATAATATTAGTGGAATTAAAGATAAGCTGCCCAGCATAAACCGCAGCCCGTTAAAAGTGAACGGACCTACATGTTCCATCCCAACCCTTTGGGCTACGAAAGCAAATCCCCAGATGGCTGCGGCGAGCAGGAGCAGAAGGTTGGATTTTAAGACACTCACAAGGCTGTTTCCCTTCGATATTTACAAAATCTATTACCTGCAGAGTTATTATTGCCTTCAGAAATAGTATTTTCCTATTATATCTCTTCCCGGCGATAAGGGGAAGAATATAATAGGTTGTATACAAGGCCGGGCTTTAATAGTTTTGTTCAATGATATGTAGCATGTGGTACAGCACATCATTCACCGGGGTTGGAATACCATATTTACGCCCCATCTCTATAACCGTTCCGGCAAATATCTCTACTTCGGTTCTCCGGCCCGCTTCTACATCTTGCAGCATGGAGGTTTTTCCCTCCGGGGAGACGTTGGCCACAATGTCAAAATATCGGCCGATACTCTCTTTAGTTAAACCAATGCCGGCTTTTTCGGATATCTGAACAACTTCCTGACAGGCCATCTGCATGAGTTCACGCGCCTCTTTTTGTTTCTGGTAAACTCCGTAGGGTGCCCTCAACACGGCTGAAGTCTGGTTTATCCCTACGTTCATACAAAATTTCCACCATAGTTCATACATCATGTTTTCCGGAATAACATAAGGAATACCAGCCCGGTCAAAAAGCTCTTTGACGGCGGTTACTTTCGGAGAATAGGTCGTATTGCACTTTTCTCCCAGGTAGATAGTGCCCACTTTGGAGTAATGTACGTGGGTTTCCTCTCTAACCGCATCAGTTGCCACCACAAAGGAATAAAGCAGTTTTTCCATCCCGTATTTATGTCCGATCATTTCTTCACTGACTATTCCGTTTAAAAGGGATAGGATAATAGTTTCCTCCCCCACAAAATTGCGGATGTCCTCTATAGCCTGTTGCAGTTGATGTTGTTTTACCGCAATTATGATGAGATCAGCGTGAGGAACAATTTCCCCGGGCCTGATAAATTGAAACGGAATTTTTTCCTCATTCACAAAAATACCGTTTTGGGTATAGCGTTGGATGCGTTCAGGATTGGCAATGACTTTAATGCAGTCAGGATCCATCTTGTGCAGCAGATCGGCAAAGGAACTGCCTATGGCCCCGAGACCGGCTAAATAGACTTGCTGTATTTTTTTCAAATAATATCAACTCCGTATATCATTATTCTTAAAATAGAAAGGTGAATCTGCCTTTGAACTATCTTAACGCTCATGCCCGCCGTGCACAACCATCCCGGGAAAAATTATTAATCCAACCCGGCCATTAACACCCCCATCCGCAACAGTTTTCTATTGGCCAACGCCCGGATTTCAGAAATGCCATGCTTACGGAGGCCGGCGGTCAGGCATAGTCCGTTTGCTCCATGCTCCGGCAGCGGAAACAACAGCGGCTCATTTCGCCGGGTGTTTCTCACCGCCTCCTCAAGTCGCGCCCGGGCTATACCTAACCGCCTGGAATAAGTGTTATTCAGCGTCTAATTTTCGTATTGAATCTTGGCTAAAATAGCGAGGGTTGCTGCAGAGTATTAGATTTTGGAGGGGACGGGGGGATGGGACGAGTCTTTGGTTGAGATGGTGTGCAATTGCTGAAATTTACTGCCTGGCTGTGCCATCTGGCCAGATTTTTGAGGGCCTGCAGCTGTTCATTATGACCGGCCCGGGCGCGGCGCAAAGCCTTATTAAGAATAGTATAGCTATTTTCGATATCGGACTGGTTGACTGGAAAAGGAATACCGTCCTTACCGCCATGGGCAAAAGCATAGCGTACCGGATCTTTATAACTGGCCTGGACTCCATAGGCGACTTCTGCTACCAGACATAATGCCCGGAGCGTACCGGGCCCTACTCCGGATACCTGCAGCAGTTTCTCGAAATTATCCGGTTGTTGTTCATAGGCGGCATACAAAGATTTATTTAAATATGAGGTTCGGGGTATGGCATGACCGCGCGGCAATTGCAGGGTGCTATTTGAATTTTGAATTCGATTTATTTCGTCCACGATTTTGGTGGGTGCGAGTTTGAGGATTTCACAACTGGTTTGGCGCACGGTATTATTATCTTGCGCAACCAGATTCAAAGCCTGACCACGGCTGTCACAACAAATCGCGGCCTGTGGCTCTATGGTAAAATCATTTACCTGAGAACTTAGCCAATGATAACGGCGTGCCTCACCGGCACTTTCATTCATTCCCTGTTGGATAACTGCCCACTGCCCGGAACTGGTAAAGATGAAACAGTGGTGATAGATCTGGTAACCGTCCTGCACCGCCGCACTATCTACTTTGGCGGACATCCTGCTGGCATAGACCAGATCCTGGGCATTTACGGAAAGGGGGTATTTATCGGCGGTTTGGGCAATTTCCTGGGGAGTGTTCCGTGCTACTTTTCCCTTGCCCCCCGCAATAAAAAGACCGGCTGCGGGCCCGATCTGGGCCAATCCCTCTTTGAGTGCTCCACAGACGGTAGTAGTTACTCCGGAAGAATGCCAGTCGAAACCCACCACACATCCCAGGGCTTGAAACCAGTATGGATTACTGAGCCGTTCCAATACCGCCTCTACGCCGGAATCCTCTATGATTACTTCTACAATAGCGGCACTCAAAGCTTTCATATGGACAAAAAGCCATGCCGGGCACTTACCGCCATGTAAAGGCAAATCTGCAAAACCAGTTCGCACATTTATCCCCCTATCAATACAAAAAATAGACGCTGAAGACATTGAATATTATGGATGACACTGAATTTCCCCCCCATATCCTGGAAGAAGTAGACTACCAACAAATGCAGGGGTGGGGTGTTAAGGTGAGTCCGGGGTGCAAGCGTTCTTAATACCCCAATCCAGCATAACCTATCGCTATACTCATTTTCATAAATAATCTTCCGTAAATGGTTCAAGGCCAGTATAACATAATTAATGGAAAAAGAACAGATGTTCACCTCTGTGGGAGATGGGGGTATAAATTCTAAAAGAGAGCCCTCCTCCTTAAAAATTCTATAAAGAATTGTTGAGGGAGGAAGGCTGCATGGTCAGATAGCACTAGTTATTCAGCTTATAAAGTTGTGGTGGAAGTGTATTCAACCTTGATCATATTGTCTTTTTGCCGGCTTAGCTTAGCCTTATTCCCTTTTCCATCTTCCAGGGAAAGTTTTTCAAGTTCATGTTCCTGAAAAAAATTAACGATAGTTGTTTCTACGAATCCTGCCCAATTTACTGGTTTCTTTTCCTCTTCCAAAATATTCATTATCTCCTTTACTTTAATTTTTACCTTTGCTATTTTAACCGTGCTTGAATTATTAAGCAAATTTTGCCTGAGACTAAGTATAATAAAGATTGAAAGTATTCGTCCAAAAAATCTGTATTAATCTTGAAGAGGCGAGATTCTGGTTATTAATCTAATTTGGAGGTATTGAACATGAAACTACTTAGAAACACTACTGTACTGGTTCTGCTGATAGGACTCTTACTGTCATCCGCCGGCTGTACAACGACGGAGAAGAAGGAAGTTAAGTCCAAAGCACCGACCCCATCGGCTCCGGTGGTGCAAATGACTGATATAACAGTTTATTATCCTAAAATGAATGACAGCGAGACCTATCTGGTAAGAGAAGTTCATAAGGTAAAGAAGTCATCCGATATGCCGAAGACTGCAGTAGAAGAATTAATCAAAGGTAAACCGGTTACTTCCGGTGCTAATCAAGTAATTCCGTCTTCCACCAAAGTGCTGGGAATCAAGGTCGATAGTGAGGGAACTGCTACCGTTAATTTTTCCGCCGACGTACTCAAAGCCAATGTTGGAGCAGAGGGTGAAACGATAGGCATTTTAAGTATTGTTAACACACTGACCGAATTTCCCAATATTAAAAGGGTTTCCTTTATGGTGGATGGCGATATTGAAAAGGCTATGGATTGGTGGGGACATGTTGGATTATCGGAACAACCTTTTAGCCGTAATTTAGCAGCTGTATATGAACCAGCCATATGGGTAACTTCTCCTGCTCCGGATGCGGTAATTGCCGATGGCTTTGAACTTAGCGGGAGTGCCCGGGTATTTGAAGCTACGGTGGGATACAGAGTCAAGGATGCTGATGGCAAGGTCTTGACCAAGGGCTTTACCATGGCCAGCGAGGGTGCTCCCGGCCGCGGAGATTTTAAAACCAGCGTAGATTTTAAACCGGCCGGCCCGGGAAAAGGTCAGATCGAAGTGTTCTGGACAAGTATGAAGGATGGAAGTGACAAGGATAAAGTTGTTATACCGGTAGAGTGGAAATAAATTAGCGACTGCCGGGTACCTAGCGCATGGTTGGTTGGCCGGGTCCACCAGGATTAAAAACGAGGGATGTGAACTGTCGGGTTCACACTCCCTCGTTTTAATTTGGACTATTGGTATAATTTTATGGCTGAGCTAGTATTGCTGAATATTATCCCAGATTTCCTGCGGGCTCTTGCCGCTGGCCGTAATGACCGGTGCATTGATCATAATGTCCTGCATTCCCATCAGGTTTTGTTTAACACCGGAAAGCACCACTGCATCTACTTCAGTTTTAAGAGCTGATTCAACATCTATTACCTGGCAACCCTGCAATTTCAAGAATTCTTTGACCGGGGTAAGGTTATTTTCCACCGCGATTACTTTCTTCATTAAGTTCACCTCACTAAATAATTAATGTTGTTCTTTAATATTATGTTTAGGAGGTGAGAGATTTATGCTATAAGCCCACCCGGTGATTTATATCAATCCTTGCTACTACTCCAGATGTTCCAGCAACTGTGCCATGTCATCAATCAGAAAATCAGGGCTCGATGCGATCAATTCTGCTTTGTTACCAAGTCCGCCGGTTATTCCACAGGTGTAAGTTCCCGCGTTCTTGCCGGCTTCTACGTCGGTATGGGAATCGCCTACCATAATGGCGTTTTTAGGGGCTATCCTGAATGCAGCCAGCACTTTGCCGATTCCTTCCGGGTCCGGTTTCATTTTTTTCACTGATTCGGGGCCCAGAACGGCATCAAAGTAATCCGCTATATCCAGACCGGCCAGTATTTTGCGGGCTATATTTTCCGGTTTATTGGTGACCAACGCTATTTTGTGATCCATATTTCTCTTAATGACTTCCAGGGCTTGTTTTACATGGGGATAAAGCGTGGTTTCTACCAAGGCATTTTCCAAATAGTATTTTTTATAAGCCGGAAGTGCTTCCAGAATCAATTCTTCACTTGAGCCCTTAAAGCTTTGGCGGACCAGGTATTCTGCCCCATGTCCGGTATAGCTGATGATTTCATCTACCGCTAAAACGGGCCGGTTAAATTTCTGCAAAGTATGCTGTACCGCATGGGCGATATCTGCGCCTGAATCAATGATAACTCCGTCAAAATCAAATATAACTGCATCAACTTTATATTTCATAAATAATTTACTCCTTACAATTATGTTTTTCACATTAATTCCTGGTCGGAAGCAACTCCCATTTAAGAAAATAGAGTATATCTCATAGTTAATAGCCTGCCCTACGTCCCCGACGTTAGGAGTGGACCTCAGGGCTGGGTTCTTTCCATGTTATTCTCTGCACCGGCCTGAAGGGCTGTCGCCCTGTAGACCGGCCTACGGTTTTATTCTCGTATTATTAATCCATAAAGACCATGCCCTTTTCACTCACAGCCTTGACCCGCTCTACTATAAAACCGGCCAGACGTTCCTGTTTGCGCCAGCGCACGTAAGTGCGGCCCGGGTCGAGAGCAAACTTGCTCAGTATAGTTTTGCATTGTCCGGCATCAAATATTTGCAATGCCGCATAGAGTCCCACACTGCCCTGGTCATGATAAATGCGGAAGGGATCAAAATCTTGCGGCAGCTCTGCTCCTTGATTCTTTTTTCGGCGTGGTTTAACCGTTTCCATCTCTTGTTTTAAAAATTCTTCCAGCGGAGCACTCAGACGTTTGGCCATGGCATGGTTATGCTCGACCTCTTCAGCCAGTAACCGGAAAAATGTGGCCATTATTTTGCTCATATCAGGGGCTGACAATGCTTAGGACCTCCTCGGATAGTTTTTGATAAGGTTTAAAAGGTACTTCATAACCATATTTATCGTGCAGGCTGCGAACCGGCAGAGTGAAATCCATGGCATTGGCAGCTCGCGTGGCTTCAGGTATTATAGCGGAAAAAACTTGATGATAGCCTGATTTTTCGGCATTGAGCTGTAACAGGTGCAACTGGTTGGTATGTAGTGGACTATTCTTGCGGAAGTGGTTGACAATTACCCCCAGAGGTTTAATATGGACTCCGGTTTCAGTTTCCAGCCGCTTGACCCGTGCCACTATTTGCGGAATGCCATAGGTGGAAAGTACATCGGGAATAACGGGGATAAGATAATACTGACTTAATATCAGGCCGTTCTGGGTAATCAACCCCAGATTAGGGGGGCAATCTATCAGCACTATATCATAATGGTTTATATCTTCACATAAGGTTTCACCCAGAATAGTTAAAGGCCGTTGGCTGAATATGCCCCGGGTGGGAATCTTGATCAATTCATCCTGGATGTCGATTAAGTCGAGGCTGGAGGGCAGCAAATCGAGTCCGGTGATTCCCCCGCCGATATTGGAAACATTATGGACAATGGCCTCCCGGGCTGAGAAGATATGCGTATTTTCAAGATAATCCCGAAATAGCTGAACTATGGTCTGTCCTTTGATGTTTTGCTTTTTCCATTCATGCTCCCCCATCAGACTAACGGTAGCATTAGTTTGGGGGTCCAGGTCAATTATCAGTACCTTTAAATCATGCTGGAGGGCCATGAATTCGGCCAATGCTACCGTAAGAGTGGTCTTGCCTACTCCCCCCTTGAGATTGATCAAACTAATGGTAATGGGCACAAAACTCCCCCCTAAATATGGTGCTACGCATTAACAAATGAATTCAGACGGTTCATGCTTTCAGCTAAAAGCGATTGGGGACAGGCAAAATTCAATCTTTGAAAACCATAACCATTGGCACCGAAAATGGAGCCTCTTTCTAACACCAGACCAGTCTCTTCTATCAGCTTTTGCTCTATATCCGCATCATCTTTACCCAGAGCCCGGAAATCTATCCAGGCTAAATAGGTTCCTTCCGATTCTATTACTTTTAATAAGGGTATATTTTGGGTAATAAATTTACAGATAAAATCATAATTGGACTTTAGATAAACCAGCAGTTCTTCCAACCAGGGTTCTCCGCAATTATAGGCGGTTTTAAGCGCTTCAACGGCAAAAACATTCAAAGTTTCCATACCGTTGTTTTTGATTATTGACAGGTAACGATTCCTTATTTCCGGATTGGGAATAATAATGTTGGAGGCCTGAACTCCGGCCAGATTAAATGTTTTGCTGGGAGCATTGCAGATTACCGACTGCTGGGCCAGGGCCTCGGACCAGGAACCAAATACCGTATGTTTTACCCCCGGAAATACCAGGTCGGAATGAATTTCATCGGAGATGACCAGCACATCATAGGACTGAGCCAGCTCACCCAGTTGGGTTAGTTCTGCCCGGGTCCATACTCTGCCCACCGGGTTATGGGGGCTGCAAAGGATTATAACCTTAGCCCCGGCCCGAAACTTTTCTTCCAGGTCGTCGAAATCCATATAATACTTGTTGCCTTGCAAGAGCAGAGGGTTTTCCAATAAACTGCATTTATTATTTTTTATTACACTATAAAAAGGATGGTAGACCGGAGTCTGAATAACTACCCGGTCTCCAGGTTCGGTGAGCGCGCGCAAAAGCATATCCATTGCCGGAACAATGCCGGGACTTCTGCATATCCATTCCTGGTCAATTTGCCAATTATGCCTTTTAGCCATCCAATTTATAATGGAATGGTAATATTCATCATCACAGAGAGCATAGCCAAAAATACCATGTTCAGCTCTTTTAATCAGGGCTTCAATAACTTCCGGCGGGCACTTGAAATCCATATCGGCTACCCACAGGGGTATTCTTTTATTCTCAAGGGTGCAGTTAAAGCGGTCCCATTTCTCACAGCCAGTATACCGGCGTTCTATATTTTCATTAAAATCGTAATATTTCATTATCTTGCTCCTTGCCCACCAAAGTATTATTTTAATTCTAATGCTTTTCTGCCAGGTAGGGCAACCAATTGCCGATTTAAATACGAGGCTTAAATTATGACCACCCCTTCAAGAGGTGGTTTATATTGGAGCTCTATATAATATATCCCCCGTCGCCATATGCTATCAGATCCGGCAGTCGTTTCTCCCCGATGAGATTACGCCGGAAAGCGCCAACCGGATCGGCTATGAACTGGGGATGTGCTGGACGAAAGACCAAAAATGCACTATTTACACTATTGACAACCATTTAATACAGCTGTATTATGCAATCAATTTAATACACTTGTGTTACTTGTGTTAGTAGAAAGGGCGATTATATGAAAAGGCTTCCCGAAGCAGAGTTTCAAGTGATGAAGTCTATCTGGGCCTACGAGCCGCCAGTAACCTCATCTATGGTAATGGGACATTTGGCGGGAGAAAAAAGCTGGCCTATACAGTCGGTTGTCACATTACTTAGCAGGTTGGTAGAAAAGGGGTTCTTACGCTCAGAAAAAGAAGGCAAGGAAAGACGGTATTATCCACTCGTTTCAAAGGAAGATTATCTCCAATTTGAAACCAGGAATTTTGTTAAGCAATATCATGAAAATTCATTTATCAATCTGTTATCGACGCTTCATCAAGACAAGAAATTGACTGACGAAGATTTAGACGCTTTGCAAGAATGGATAAAGAAACGGAGGCCTGACTAATGCCACGGATATTTTTAGTGGAGGATGATAAGGCAATTGCTAAAAACCTCATGCATTTGCTCCGCTCGGAGGGACTTACAGTCACTCACGCCCCTACGCGGGGTGACGCCCTTGCCGCGCTTGCCGGGAATAAATTTGACTTAGCGCTAGTTGATATTTCTCTGCCTGACGGAAACGGTTTTACAGTTTGCACGAAAATTAAAGAAACGCAGGATATTCCCGTCATCTTTTTGACGGCTTACGGCGATGAGGCGAGTGTTGTTACCGGGCTGAACATGGGCGCGGACGACTATATCACCAAGCCTTTCCGTCCGCGTGAATTGATTGCGCGAATTGGAACCGCCCTGCGAAAAAGCGGGCGTTCCGGGTCGGATTTTGAAATTCGCGGGCTTCATGTCGATACGGCAAGCGGCGTTGTGAAAAAAAACGGCAACGAGGTTTTTCTTTCAGCATTAGAATACCGCTTGTTGCTGGTGTTTATTAGCAACCCTAAAAGTATTATAACGAGGGGCAGGCTACTTGACGAATTGTGGGACGCGGCGGGCGAGTTTGTCAATGACAATACATTGACCGTGTACGTCAAACGCTTGCGGGAGAAGATAGAGAACGACCCAGCAAGCCCGCAAATAATTCTGACCGTTCGCGGGACGGGGTATAGATTGGGGGGCGAGTATGCTTCGGAATAGAGAGTTCCGGCAGTTTGCTATTTTGTTCTCCTTAATGGCTGCCGTCGCTGTAATGCTGGGATTTGCAATAAATACGGCGGCGGGAATCCTTGTCATTACTTCTGCCGCTGCCTTTGGCACAGCGTTTTTCGCGTTTACCCAAGCCGGATACAAAAGCATTGCCCGGATTTCAAATCAAATCGACCTTGTGCTTCATAATGCTGACCATCTGTATATTGGTGAATCGGACGAGGGCGAACTTTCCATTCTGCACAGTGAGATAACAAAAATGACGTTGCGTATTCGGGAGCAAAACGACGAGCTAAAAAAAGAAAAAGAGCATTTTGCCGATTCGCTGGCCGACATAGCCCACCAACTCCGAACTCCGCTCACATCTGCGAACCTCATTCTGTCATTGTTAGCGAATAACCCTGATGAAAACGAGCGGAAAGCATTTGTACGGGAAACAGAGGAATTGCTTATGCGGATGGATTGGCTGGTTACTTCCCTATTGAAATTATCCCGCTTGGACGCGGGCATTGTGGTGTTCCAAAGCGAGCAGATAGATGTAAACAACTTGATATGCGCCGCGCTTCGCCCGTTCTTAATTCCAATGGAATTGCACGATATTGATTTGCAGATAGATGCACCGAAAGGGATGCTTATTCAAGGTGATTCAGGTTGGCTCTCGGAAGCAATTCAAAACATTCTCAAAAATTGCATAGAAAGCGCAGGCGAGAACGGGAAGATTGAGATTGTTTGCGGAGACAACCCACTGTTTACCGAGATTGCTATCCACGACAGCGGCGCGGGCTTTGAAAAAGAAGATTTACTCTGCCTGTTTGACAGGTTTTATCGTGGGAAAAATCCAAACGCGACAGGATACGGGATCGGATTGGCTCTCTGCAAGATGATTATAACACGGCAGGGCGGGACAATTACCGCCAAAAATCACCCGCAGGGCGGCGCGATATTTGTCATTCGTTTCCCAAAGTGACAGATCTCTCACCTGAAAGTCACAGAGATGTAAGTTGAAGGTTCTATTATATGGGTAAAACATGAGAAAGGAAACTCACATAATGGAGTTTTTAAAAATTGAAAATTTATGCAAGGTCTACGGCAAGGGTGAAAACCAAGTTACCGCGCTTGACCATGTTTCGTTTACAATCGAAAAGGGGGAGTTTACCGCAATCATCGGCTCCTCCGGTTCCGGTAAATCCACATTGCTTCACATCATCGGTGGCGTGGACGTGCCGACAAGCGGAAAGGTGTATTTGGACGGGCAGGATGTATATGTCCAAAGCAATGAAAAACTCGCCATTTTCCGCAGGCGGCAGGTTGGGCTGATTTACCAGTTCCACAACCTCATTCCCACTCTGAATGTGGTGGAAAATATCACCTTGCCTATCCTGATGGACAAGCGCAAGGTCAATGAAGAACGGCTGAATGACTTGTTGGGCCTGCTTGGGTTAAAAGAACGAAAAACGCATTTACCCAATCAGCTTTCGGGCGGTCAGCAACAGCGTGTTGCTATCGGGCGCGCTTTGATGAACGCTCCGGCAGTCATGCTGGCCGATGAACCGACCGGCAGCTTGGACAGCCGTAACGGACAGGAAATCATCAAACTGCTGAAAGAAAGCAATAAAAAATATGGGCAGACCCTGCTTCTCGTCACCCACGATGAAAATATCGCCTTGCAGGCAGACCGCATTATTACCGTCGCAGATGGAAAGGTGGTGCGGGATGAGAGGCAGGTGGCACGATAATGAACATCTTTAATAAAGTCGCCCGGCAAGGTTTGAAAAAGAACCGCACACGAACACTTGTCACGATTATCGGAGTTGCTCTGTCTGCTGCACTAATTACGGCAGTTGCCACTTTTGCTGTTTCTCTGCAAACCTATATGGTAAACGGAGCAATCATGAAGTACGGCAATTGGCACGTCGCATTTCCCGATGTAGATTCCTCTTTTGTGCAGGAACAAGCTGGCGACAGCAGAGTTGCAAATGTCGCATCCTTTGAAAATATCGGCTACGCAACACTCGAAGATGGGGAAAATCCTGACAAACCATATTTATTTATCGTCGGGTTCAACCAGGAAACCTTCGCTACTCTGCCAGTTGATCTTCTTTCGGGCCGATTACCGGAAAACAGCAACGAAATTCTTGTTCCGGCGCACGTAGCGGCAAACGGCGGTGTTAAAATCTCGGTTGGCGATACCCTTACCCTTGCGGTCGGAACCCGTCAGGCTGGAAACGAAACGCTCAATCAACACGACCCGTATCGTTCCGAGAAAGAAACGCTGACACCCACGGTGGAGAAAACCTACACGGTCGTCGGTATCTGCCAAAGACCCGCCTTTGAGGAGCGTTCCGCTCCTGGATATACGTTAATCACAACAACAGACACAGTGGCTCCGGCGGACAGTTTCAGCGCATTTATTACGCTGGAAAAGCCGAGCCAGATTCGCTCGTATACAGGCGGCGCGGCCGGGAACCACGCTTATGTCCTGAACGATGATGTGTTGCGCTTTATGGGGCTTTCGGGAGATAAGACGTTTAATGCGCTGCTCTATTCGGTTGGGGGAATTTTGGTAGCCCTGATTATGCTCGGCTCGGTGTTTCTGATTTACAATTCCTTCAACATCTCCCTAAACGAGCGCACACACCAGTTTGGCATTCTTATGTCGGTAGGTGCCACGGAAAAGCAGTTGCGCAATTCTGTGCTGTTTGAGGGACTTTGCATTGGTGTGATCGGTATTCCCATCGGCATTTTGATTGGGATCCCAAGCATCAGGCTCGTACTTTCTCTTGTGGCAGAGAATTTCGCCAATGTTCTTTATGACAATGTACCGTTGACTTTAAAGGTGTCTGTTCCTGCTCTTGTTGCTGCGGCGGTTATCAGTATGATCACCATTTTGATTTCGGCCTATATTCCGGCAAGGAAAGCTGCCGGCACTCCCGTGATGGAATGTATCCGCCAGACCAACGAGGTCAGGGTTGAAGCCAAAGCCATAAGGACATCAAAATTCATGGAACGCATTTACGGTTTGGAGGGAACTCTTGCGTTAAAAAACTTTAAGAGAAACAAGCGGCGTTATCGCAGTATTGTCCTGTCGCTTACTTTGAGTGTTGTGCTATTTGTATCAGCCAGCGCCTTCGGGACATATTTGGATCAGGTGGCGGAGCAGTCAGCTGTTGAAATGGACGGTGATATCTTGTTCTATACACGAGATATGAAGGAAAGCGAACTGTTTCAGCTTTATGACAAACTGAAAACCGCTGACGGAGTTACCAAAAGCACCGATCAAGCAATTTCGACCTATATCTGCGATGTCAATACAGGCGATCTTTCAAGTGCCTTTTGGGACAGCTACCGGGAGTCCGCAGGTTTAGACGGGGCAAGTGAAACGGTGAAACTGTCGATGGATGTTCAGTTTATTGAGGACGACATCTATCAGGACTTTATCAAAAGCCTCGGCCTGTCCACAGCAGAATATACCGGACAGGACGCCAAAATGATCATCGTCGGGAAACAAACCGGGGGTATCGATATGTTTACAAACCGCTCTATGGATTTTACGCTTAGCGTTGAATCCGGGGAACAGACGAAGACGATCAGCACAACCTTTGTCGATGCCTACCCGTTGGATCCACCACCCGCGGAACGGTCTGAGGTGAAGGGATACGTTTTTATGGCGGTTGCCCCGCACCAGATGAAGCCGCAGTTTGACGCTCTGGGTGCGCCTACAAAGCTGGGCTTGACCTTCTGGTCAGAGAATCCCGCCCAGTCAGCGGCGAAAATGCAGACGATGATCGAGGGAGCGGGCATTACCTCCGGCTATACCTTATACAATGTCCATGCGATACTTGAGCAAAACCGTAATATATTATTCATCGTAAATCTGTTCACTGTTGTTTTTACCATTATGATTGCACTGATTGCGGTTGCGAATGTGTTCAACACGATCTCCACCAACATAAAGCTACGGAGGCGGGAACTTGCCATGCTCCGCTCGATGGGGATGTCTGACCGCGATTTCCAAAAGATGATGAATTTCGAATGTACATTTTATGGCATGAGGACGTTACTGTTCGGGCTTCCCATAGCGGGAATTCTCTCTTGGCTGATTTACAAAGGGTTAATCATCGGCGGGGCGGACATCGGTTTTACGCTCCCGTGGGGCAGTATCGGAATCAGCGTGTTCAGCGTATTCTTTGTGGTGTTCATTACAATGCTGTATGCCATTAGCAAGATAAAAAGAGAAAATATTATTGACGCGCTTCGGGATGACATGACTTGATTCAAAACCGATATTGACGGGAGACACATCTTGCCCATATTCTATTAAGCCCGGTATACCCTTCTTCTCCGCTGGCGCCTGAGATTTATGAATCTTATTAAATAGGCACAGCCAAACAGTACTAGAAAAGTTTTAAAAATAAATATAATAACTTTTATAGAAGCCGATTTGAAGCGGTTCCAAAGAGGTGGCTGGGGGTCAACCGGGGAACTCGCCACCAGATTAACCCGGCCTGCTTCATGACCGGCTACGTACATCCTGCAGGTGCCCAGGATCTGTCCTTTTTTAATCGGGGCTGAAACATTTTCCTGAGGATAGAATTTATAGGAGACCTGGGATTGTTCTTTTTCGGTCAGGGCTGCGACCAGATCGGTCTGGGGCCTGGCCTGTACCGATTCTGCCGTTCCATTCTCTACGGGAACAGTTACGGCCAATTGTTCGGCTTTTTTAATGGTTTTTTGGCTATAGTTGTTGAATCCATAGTCCAACATTTGCTCCAGGTCCTGATATACCGAAGGTGAATTCAGAGATACCGCAATTAGTACCATGTCCCCTCTCTGGGCGGCACCGACCACACAGTTGCCGGCCTGTTTGGTATAGCCGGTTTTGATGCCTATGGCGCCGTCATATCTGTAAAGCAGGCGGTTTTGATTTATCAGCAAGCGGTTATATTCATGGCCGGCCCAGGGAATATTCATAGTCTGAGTAGACACTACTTTACGAAACATGGGATAATGCAGGGCTTCCCTGCTCAACATGGCCAAATCATAGGCGGAAGTATAATGGCCGCTTGCTTCCAGGCCGTGGGGATTGCAAAAATGAGTATCTTTCAGCCCCAATTGCCGGGCGCGCCGGTTCATTAACTTAACAAAAGCCTGTTCGCTGCCGGCTATGCTCTCCGCCAGTTCCATGGCCGCATCGTTGGCGGAGTTTAACATACAAGCGTAAAGCAGTTGTTCGCGGGTAAGCTTTTCTCCTGCCTCCAGCCAGATCGAGCATTCCGGGGTATCAGCCGCCGTCTGGCTTACTGTTACTTTCTGATTCAGATTCCCCTTTTCCACCACCAGCAATCCCGTCATAATCTTGGTTACACTGGCAGGAGGCAATTGCTGGTGGGCATTTGCCTCGTAGAGAACTCGGCCTGAAGAGGCATCTATTAAAACCGCAGCCTTGCCTAGGGTCTGTGGTTTAGATACTGGCAAGTTACTGGCATCCCCGTTTTCCGCATATACCGGGGAAACGCTGATCAGAAAAAACACGATCAGTAAGAAGTACATTAAATGGCTTCTATGCTGCATTAATTTAACTCCCTGTACATATTGGATAGGTGGTTTGAAAATAATACTTGTCTAATAATACTATAAATTTTATTTGATACCAAGCGTTTGAAATGCAGAAAAGGGCCGTGGCCCGGGAAAGGTTCTTTGGTCTCAGACCCTGTTGATACAGAAATCCCGATACGGGGAAGACTTTTGGTAACAATAAGACGGATAAGCTGGACGGGAAGCTGAATCTCCCCGGCGGGATGGTCTATTCTATTGCCGGGGTTGGATGCCTTTTACACTTGAATATGGTACAATAGCGAAGTTATGTGTTTAATTTTATAGAAAGTCGGTATTGCAATGATAACTACAACCAATTTAACTTTAGGATTTGGAGCGCGCCCGCTCTTTGAAAATGTCAACATTAAATTTACTCCCGGCAATTGTTATGGCTTGATTGGAGCCAATGGGGCCGGTAAATCTACCTTTTTAAAAATACTCTCCGGCGAGATTGAACCAACTGCCGGCAATGTTATTATACCTGACGGACTCAGGCTTTCAGTTTTAAAGCAGGATCATTTTGAGTTTGACGAATTTGAGGTAATTACTACCGTTTTAAAAGGACATGCCCGACTGTATGAAATAATGGAAGAAAAAGATGCCATCTATGCCAAACCGGATTTTTCTGAAGAAGATGGTCTGAAAGCAGCTGAACTGGAAGGTGAATTTACCGAACTTAACGGTTGGGAAGCCGAAGCCGAGGCAGCGTCTCTGTTAAATGGACTGGGAGTACCGGAAAATTTACATTACAAAAAGATGCAGGAACTGAACGGCAGTGAAAAGGTTAAAGTATTGCTGGCCCAGGCCTTGTTCGGCAATCCCGATATTCTTCTAATGGATGAGCCCACCAACTATCTGGATCTGGAGTCGGTCGCCTGGCTGGAAGATTTTCTTTATGATTTGGACAGTACGGTCATCGTGGTATCGCATGACCGCCATTTTTTAAACCGGGTCTGTACTCATATAGCTGATATTGATTATGGGAAAATTCAGCTTTACGTAGGTAATTATGATTTCTGGCAGGAATCCAGCCAGCTAGCTTTACAGCAGGCCCGCGATGCCAATAAGAAGGCGGAGACCAAAATCAAGGAACTGCAGGAATTTATTCAGCGTTTCAGTGCCAATGCTTCCAAATCGAAACAGGCTACTTCCCGTAAAAAGCAATTGGAAAAACTTACTCTGGAAGATATTAAGCCTTCCTCCCGCCGTCAGCCCTGGATCAATTTTAAACCGGACCGGGAAGCGGGAGTGAATGTATTGACGGTTAAAAACCTCAATAAAACCATAGACGGTGTTCAATTATTGAAGGATATAAATCTGGTGGTTAATCGCGGCGATAAGATTGCCCTGGTTGGGTCCTCTGAACAGGCGAAATCAGCGCTGCTGCAGATACTCATGGGCGTAATGGAAGCGGACAGCGGAGAATATACCTGGGGTTTATCCACCTCCCGGTCCTATTTCCCCAAAGACCATACTGATTATTTTAACTCTGATTTAAATCTGGTTGATTGGCTGCGGCAGTATTCGGCGGACCAGGAAGAGACCTTTGTGCGGGGTTATTTGGGACGCATGCTTTTTTCCGGCGAGGAATCACAGAAGAAGGCCAACGTTCTCTCCGGAGGCGAACAGGTAAGGTGTATGCTGGCGCGTATGATGCTGTCCGGAGCTAATGTTTTACTGCTGGATGAACCGACCAACCATCTGGATCTGGAAGCGATTACCGCCTTGAATAATGGGTTGATGGCTTTTACCGGAACCGTATTTCTAATATCACATGACCATCAACTGCTGCAAACTACCGCTAACCGCATCATTGAAATAACACCGGACGGCATAATAGACCGGCTTACCACCTTTGATGAATATATGGAGGAACAGGCAGTCTAAGCCTGTTTCTTCCCGGGCATGGTTTTGGCTTAGTCAATTCCCGCAGTTAAGAGTCCCGGCAGACTGCTGCTGATTTTTTGGATTTAATATATAAATGAGTAATGGCTTAAAAACCCCCGAACAAGGATTTTTAAGCCATTACTCGTTTACTTCATTTTCCTGGTGGCCGGTTAATAATTGCGTCAAAATCAGCTTGGCTGACTTGCAGTTGCCGGGCCAATATTTCCTTCCACATAAGAGCACTAATTTCCGCATCTTCCATATATATTTTAACCCTTTTTAAAGTACCATCCGGCATGATCTTGCGATAATACCAGCGATTTGTTTGTTTGTACAGTTTCCAACCGTCCTTTTCGCAAAACTGTTTAACATCGGTCCATTTAAACATTGAGCAAATCCTCGACTTGTTTAAAAGAATCAGAGAGCAGAACTTTAACAATATAAGGAAAATGCTTTTGACGGTTGGGGGAATAATAATAAAGTTGGAAGTCATTAAAATAGTCCTGGGTATAATCGATTAGCTCGACGGTTAATTTGGTCTTTACTTCATCCTGACTGCGGCCTTGAATGACAAAATCAAAGTCTTTTAAAGTGGCAGTTATTATCCCCTCTTCTTCAACTAATACAGGGATAAAAGTCTTGTCTGCAAATACCGACATAACCAAATCTTTCGACATTGCTATTATGAAATCCCGATTCTGTTTAAAAACTACTGGTTTTTCAATTATTACCTTATCAACAAAACTGTTAAAATTATTACTAACCTCGCTGGCATTCAAAACCTGCATCTGCATCGTCCTCCCACCACGCTATTTTACATTATGTATTTGTGCTAAGCAATGGCATGAGCATAATAAATACTTCATAATTCTAACTGTTATAACTGCTTGGAATATATCCCTAAAACCTAGCCGGCAACTTCTTGAGCAGCCTGTTTGCTCTCTTCCCATATAAGCTCAACTATTTCTTTCTTTAAATTAATAAATTCGGGTGTGAGCATTAAATCATGTTCCCGGGGACGCGGGAGCGGTACCAGGATAGTCTTTTTGATGGAACCGGGCTGCCGGCTCATTACTTGTACCGTATCGGCCAGGAAAATTGCTTCATCAATATCATGAGTAATAAACAGCACTGTTTTATGGGTGTTTTCCCATACTTTAAGCAGCAGTTCCTGCATAACGACCCGGGTCTGGGCATCCAGAGCGGCGAAGGGTTCATCCATCAATAAAACTTCAGGGTCATTGGCTAAAGCCCGGGCAATGGCTACGCGCTGTTTCATTCCTCCGGAAAGGGCCCGGGGATAAAGCTGACGGAATTTTGTGAGACCGGTAACTTCCAGATATCGATCTACCCTGGATTTGACTTCGGAATTATCCAGCTTACTCTGTCTGGGTCCAAAGGCTACATTGTCCTCCACCGTAAGCCAGGGAAAAAGAGTATATGACTGAAATACCATCCCCCGCTCCGGCCCAGGTCCCATTATAGGCTTATTATCCAGCAATATCTGTCCCTGGCTGGCGTATTCAAGTCCTGCGGCAATTTGCAGTAAAGTAGTTTTGCCGCAGCCGCTGGGGCCCACGATGACGGCAAATTCACGGGGTTTAACCGTCATATTTATATTTTGCAGGGCGTTGACCTGGGTGCCGCCGCTGGTAAAGGTTTTATATACTTCCTTAAATAATAGCATTTAATGTCCCAACCTTTCATGCCAAGGAAACATAAATTTAGAAGCGAATTTGAATAAATAGTCGGTTAGTACTCCAAGACATCCAATAATAATTAATCCGGCAAAAATACGATCAGTTTGCAGAAAGCGCTGCGACCGCAGAATCATAAAGCCCAGTCCGGAATTGGCGGCCACCAGTTCGGCGATGACCAGATAAGTCCAGGCCCACCCCATGCAGATGCGAAGATTATCCATGATACCCGGCAGTGATGCCGGTAATATTACCCGCGTGTATAGGCTGGGTCCGGATGCTCCTAAGGTATAGGCCGCCTTTAACAGGTCCCCGGGAACCGTTGCTACCGTATCCTGCACCATCAGCACCAATTGAAAGAAACTGCCCACAAATATTACGGCCATTTTCTCAAAATCTCCAATACCGAAATAGAGTATCATTAGCGGGATCAAGGCTGAAACGGGCAGGTAGCGGATAAAACCAATAAAGGGAGCAAAAAATCCTTCAACTTTTGGGCTGGTCGCCATCAGTATTCCCAGCGGAATGGCCAGCAGTGCTGCAGCCAGGAACCCTACCAGTACACGGTAGAGACTGATAAGGGTATAGGGCAGCAGAACATTCTCATTCCCTAGACTAAGGAATGCATTTGCGACTGAGGTTGGAGAAGGAAGAAAAACTGGATTTATTCCGATGATATAAGTTATGAGACACCAGGCGGTACCGAGAACGGTCAGAGAGATTAACATATAAGTTCTCGATTGGTTTTTATTAGGCCGGGGATGGCCTGCCGGACTTTGCGGTGCCGGCTTGGCATATGTGGTTGTATAGTCCATAAAATTAAACATGGCTCCTCCTGCTAATTATTCAATTGCGAAAATACTATTGAGTTGCCTGACCTTGATGGCGGCAACTCAATATCTTATGAAATATGCGGCTTTATTTTAACCAGGATTTATTTGCTTTTTGCCGTAGTAAATTTGGTTTCAATAATCTTCTGCGGATCCACTTCCTGGGAAATTACCCCTTTATCCACCCAAAAGCGACTGGCCATGCCGGTTAAATGGAATAGAGTATCGCTGGAAAGCGCCGGGTTGAAGAAATCACTGTTTTCCTGGCTGCCCATAAACTTGACTCCACCGGCCATATCTGCCACTTCTTTTTCCGACAGGGAGAGTGCTTTAGCCATAATCTGGTTTCCTTCGGCCGGGTGCTCTTTATAATAAGCCACCGCCTCGTTCCAGGAATCTACCAGACCTTGAACAGCTTCCGGATGTTGTTCGATAAAATCCTGGCGCATGGAGATAACATCGACTATGATACCTGGAAAATCACGGCTGGATACCAGCACATGCCCGCCCTGGCGTTGGCTGGCCTTGGTTAGCCAAGGTTCCCAGGCCACGGCGGCATCCAATTTGCCGGCCACAAAAGCAGCACCGGCATCGCCTGCCGTCATCTCCTGGATTTTTATTTTGTTTTCATCGACTCCATTTTTATCGAGAATGGCCAGGAAGAAAAAGTAGCTGGTAGAGGCTTTATCGAGTCCTATCGTTTTCCCTTCCAGGTCTTTAACGGTTTTTATATCACCGGAAGCAATGATTCCGTCTCCACCGTAGGATTGATCCATCCCGCAAACAAAACGGATAGGGGCGCCGTTGGCATAATGAATTATTTCGCGGTCCACTACATTACCCAGTGCCTGAATTTTATTGGCGGTTATAGCTGCCGCATATTGTGATTCGTCTTCAATAATGACCATTTCCGGATCAATATTATGCTTTTTGAAAAATCCCTTTTCCTGTGCAATATACAAAGGACCATATCCAACCCAGGTGCAGTGACCTATTTTGAATTGAACCGGCTGGTTATCGTCAGCCGCAGACGGAGTGCTCTTTCCGCACCCTGCCACAAGCACGGTACACATCGCGAGTGTGAATAATACCACCAAAAGTTTACGAAAATTGCTTTTTTTCATAAAATTAAACCTCCCTATAACATATCCTTTAGAAAATTCGACAATCAAAACATTAATCCTTTAACAAAGTAACACTTTATCAAATTATTTATTTAGCACACTAAAGCGCATTGCCTAACTCAGAAATTAAATAATGAGCATTCTTTAAAAAGCCTGCTCATTATTTGATAACAACGCCTATTAAACCATCATGGCTAGAAGCCACAACCATTATCCGTAGCAGGCCCTACAGCCCCGACGTTAGGAGCGGGCTTCAAGGCTGGGTGTTTACGTGTTATGCTTTGCACCGGCCTGCGTCCTGTCATTCTGAACGTTAGTGAAGAATCTTCCATCTCGGAGTTGAAAGATCCTTCACTTCGTTCAGGATGACATTGCACCGCCTGCGTCCTTAATAGTCGCACGGGAACATCAAGTTGTACCCGCAGGGCATAGGACGGCCTACGGTTTTATATTACTAATTAAGCTTTGAAAAAGGTGTAAGCATAGAGAAATGACTAATCAGGATTGAGGTTTTCTTAGTAATCGCCCTATAAAAGGAGTGTACGGTTTTATGGCACCTTCGGGACATAATTCCTGACAGCAGTAACAGCGAATGCAATGGTTGTATTTATGTACCGGGGGCATATCCTTACCATTATGCCAATCAACTGCGGGTGGTTTTACCGGACACATTTGGATACAAACACCGCATTTAAGGCAAAGATCCGGATCTATTTGTGGTCTCGGAGTTAGGTGATTTTGCAGCCATTTGCCCTTAAACGGCATAGTTACCGGCATCGACACCCTGACGGAATGGATAAAATCTTTCCTGGCATCAAAATCCCCCAGTATATCGATTTTACCAGCTTCGAAATTACCCAGCCCATTTAATTCCCCCAACTTTATTATGGTCACGGCTTCCGGTTTAAGACCGATTAGACGACAGGCGGTAGCATCCATAGCTACCGGATCGGTCGAAAAAAGAAGTACTCCCATAGGAAACGGCCTGCCCCGCCGGGGGCCATTTCCATCCATGGCCATTATGGCGTCCATTATGAATAACCGTGGTTTGATCAGACGATTAAGATCAACCAACATGGCGGCAAAGCTGTCGGGTAAAGGCAGCTTCACATGAAATTCACCCTTCAAAGTGCCTGGTATACAGCCAAATTGGTTTTTGATGGCACCGGTAATGGTAGTCAAGGCGTGAGTCTTGAATTTAGGCAGGCTTACCAACCCATCGCTTTCCATTACCCCGCGGGCTAAAGTGAACCTGGTTACTTGTCTTCCATCTGGCAAAAGTGCTTCCTGACCATTTTTGAAATCAGCCCGCGCTAATCCCAGCTCTTCTGCCACATCGAGAAGACCGGCCTTACGGGCAGCCCGTTCAGTGCTGCTCATTGCCGGCGAATCGCCAAAGGAAAGAATGACCCCGGTTTCCTGTAAAATTTCGGCTGCCGCACGAAATACCGAGGGATGAGTGGTGACACATTTCTCAGGCGGGTCAGCCGCCAGCAGGTTGGGCTTAAGCACAATTTTTTCTCCCGCTTTAAAAAGATCACTGAACCCAATCAACTCCAACCCTTGCCGGACAGCTTGTTTTACCGCGGGATAGTTATAGTCTTTGCATTTGACCAGTGCTACCAGGGAATGGTCAGGATTATAATTACTGTTCATTAAATATTTAAATCTCCTGTTTGGATTGCTAATCATCCGTTTCATCATGCCGGACCGTAGCTGGGTCCGGGTCATTTTCGCTCCAGTATTGGCTGATAAAATCGTCTCGCCCCGAAACACTACGATATTGTATATAATGGCCCTTATTTTTGCGATGATAATCTTGATGATATTCCTCAGCCGGATAAAAAGTGGTGGCCGGAATAATTAAAGTGGCGGCAGGAGTGGAAAAACGATGGCTATTATTTAATTCTTTTTTAGAATCTACTGCTACCTGGCGTTGTAATTCATTATGATAAAAAATCGCTGTCCGGTATGATTTACCCCGGTCATGAAACTGGCCTCCGGCATCAGTGGGGTCTATCTGATGCCAGAATACCTCCAGCAATGTTTCATAACTGATGATTTTGGGTTCAAAAGTTATTTGCACCGCTTCAAAGTGACCGGTATTATCGGAACAAACCTGTTCATAGGTCGGGTTTGTTTTAAATCCACCGGTATAGCCTGATGTAACCTTTATTACTCCATCGAGGGATTCGAATGGTGCCACCATGCACCAGAAACATCCCCCGGCAAAGGTAGCCAATTCATATTTGGATTTTTCTGCGTGATTTAGTCCTGAATAACTGAAATTATTAGTATCGACGTTGAGCCTGCAAGTGAACCTGGGAGGCCTGGATCCTGAATAAGTTGAATTATTAGTATCGATGTTAAGCCCTTTTATAATCAGGTTTTGGATGCTGACCAATATTTGTTTCACGGATTTGGCCATTTAATCACCTCATCAATTTATATCGCATTACCCAATCCGGCATAATTTACTGCTATATGCAATGGTTGTAATGCCAAATCATGGTGAGCATTTAATATTTATATCGATATTATAACCCATGTGATTTACGTAATATGATTAATTCTTAGATTAAAATGGTGAAATTTGGACGTTGAAAAATGATCAGGCTGCTCTGCTGGCCAATAGAGACAGATTATTCAATATACTCAATACTATGGTTGAGGAAGTTTGAACTGAATAACATATATCAAGAAAGGTACTGGGCGGGTGATTAAGGTAGCTGCTATATTTAAAATCAAGATATTCCGTCAATAAGCGGGTGGGGTCGGCGGATTCAAAAGGAATAACCATCGGGACGGTCAGGTGTTTTAGATCGGTCTGCTTGAATTTTCGTGCCAGTTGATTTTCATACCGGGCATGGTCCCAAGCTCTGCCGGCGGTGGAATTATGATGAGGCTGGCAGAAATAATCGCAAACATAGTGCGTGATTATACCCAGTTCAATCGAATAATATAGAAGTTCCTGAGGAGACCGCGGTATAGTCTGCAGGGTTTCAGTCATCAATGTACTTACAAAATGTAAAGATGGCTCTTTGACATGAGGAACGGCCAGGTATCCGGGCAACAAGTCAGGTAGAGTGCATCCGAACAAATACCCGGACCGGCGTATACTTACGGGTAATGTAGCATTAATGGTGTTGTTAATGTGATTTCCGATTAACATGTGCGTCTGGATAAACATCCTGCTTTCACCTGCACTAAATAAGATTAATGCTTTTAGGTTGTGTTAAGCGAAGGGGATTTATACGCGGCTGCTAATTCAATCCAATCAGATTCTGATACCACCAGATCCGTTACCCGTCCCCTTTAACCTGATAAGTAAAATCAGGATAGGCTTCATGGATGGCAAATTTCGTTGGGTGGTTATGAGCCGGTACGCGCCCTTTTACGGGGTTTATCAGGTTTACGGGCTTTATCAGTCATTTCCAAGCTGGCTTTTAAGGCATCCATAAGGTCAACCACGTTTCCTTTTTCCACTACGGCCGGCGCCGCAACTTCCTGACCGGCAATTTTGGCTTCAATGATTTCCCATAATGCCTTGCGGTTCTCGTCTTCATAGCGAGATGGCTCAAAGTCGGTAGATAGATTATTTATAAGGTTTACGGCCATCTTTATTTCATTTTCATGCAGTTTCCCGGGATCGAGACCCTGGTTTAATGAGGCCGGGGAGCGGATTTCATCCGGATAAAAAATAGTTTCCATGACCAGTATCCGGTCATGAATACGCAGGGCCGCCAGCGATTGGCGTGATCTTATCATCACCCGGGCAATCGCAATTTTCCGGGTTTGCTGCATGGCTTCGACAATAAGGGTATAGGCTTTTTCTCCTCCCGGCGCCGGTTCCAGATAATAGCTTTTGTCAAAATAAATAGGGTCAACTTGACTCAAATCGACGAAATCAAGAATATCTATAGTTTTAGTTTTTTCTCCCGGAAGGCGGGCAAAATCTTCCTCATTAATCACTACGTAATTGCCCTTTTGGTATTCGTAGCCTTTGACTATTTCTTCCCCGGCGATTTCACGTTCACAGCGGGGACAGTATTTTTGATATTTCACCGGTGACAGGCACTCTTTGTGCAGGTAGTTAAATTTTATATCTTTGTTTTCAGTTGCTACAAACATGCTTACCGGGATATTGACCAGACCAAAACTGACTGCGCCTTTCCATAAAGTTTTCAAAATTTAGCCTCCCATCGAGGTTTTTCTGTACTTATTATTCCCCGAAGACGGATTTTTAGGATAAAATATAAGCAAATAGAATAAAATGTTGGAACTAATATAAGGGTGGCGATATTCTTTGTCCTTCTTCACGGATATCTTCAGAGAGATTAGTTTAATAAAAATACTGGAAGCACTTAACCATCAGGTGGCAGAGGTATCTGCAGCAGGTAGACAAAAGACAGGTCAATTGTCCAATTCCGCACAGAACTCTTCATTTGCCGAAATTATAGAAAAGGCCAGTGAGAAATATGGTATAGACCCCAAGGTCATACAAGCAGTGATCAAACAGGAATCTTCCTTTAATCCCAATGCCATATCCTCCTGTGGTGCCCAGGGACTTATGCAATTAATGCCGGCCACCGCTAAAAGCCTGGGGGTTAATGACCCGTTTAACGCCGAACAGAATATAATGGCCGGGACCAAGTATTTGAAGCAAAAGCTGGATGAATTTAATGGCGATCTGAACCTGGCCCTGGCGGCATATAATGCCGGCAGTGGCGCGGTACGCAAATACGGCGGAGTTCCACCCTATAAAGAAACCAGGGCTTATGTGAATAAGATAGTCAAATCTATAGATTATTTGGCTTGAAATCCGGCCTAATATATTGACAGCGAGATAGCATTTTGCAGCCTGCTCCAAGGGCCTTAAAGGCTCAGGGGCAGGTATATTATTATCTGCCCAGCGGTAACCTTTTTAAATAAATTCTGCACCGATTGTGGCATTTTACTAAATTATGGCTGCTTTGGTGCCATTGCATAATGAAATGTTTAAGATTCTGATATAATAATTAATATCACTCAGTATGAAAGGAAGATGTTTGGAATGGCAAATCCACAGGTAACCATAGAGATGGAAAGCGGTAATAAAATCAAAGTAGAGCTCTATCCGGAGGTGGCCCCTAACACGGTCAACAATTTTATTTCTCTGGTTAAACAGGGCTTTTATGATGGGCTTATATTTCACCGGGTCATTCCCCAGTTTATGATTCAGGGGGGATGTCCCAAGGGTGTCGGTATAGGCGGTCCCGGCTATCAGATCCGGGGTGAATTCAGCGGCAATGGCTTTAAAAATGACCTCAAACATGACCGGGGTGTTATTTCCATGGCCCGGAGCCAGATGCCCGATTCAGCCGGTTCGCAGTTCTTTATAATGGTAGCTGATTCACCTCACCTGGATGGGCAGTATGCCGGGTTTGGGAAAGTTGTTGAAGGGATGGAAGAAGTGGACCGTATTGTTGCGGTCGATACTGATTTCCGCGACAAGCCCCTGGAACCTCAACGTATGCAAAAAGTGACGGTCGATACGTTTGGGATCGATTATCCTGCGGTAAAAAAGATGTAGCTAAAAATAGAGGATATGAGTCTGGTTTCAGTGCTCATATCCTTTTTATGGTTTATGAGGGAGGATTTGATGTGGATTATAAAAAAATAGACCGCATGGCGGAGTTGTTTAGAAATTCTCATAACACTGTGGTTGTTACTGGAGCGGGCATAAGTACCGAGGCAGGTATTCCTGATTTTCGGGGTGAAAATGGTGTTTATACTATAGTGGGTGAAAACCGGGCCATGAAAATAATCAACATTGATGCATTCAGGCGGGACCCGGAGGGTTTCTATACTTTTTATCGCCAGTATTTGATGTTTCCTCCGGTTGAACCCAGTAAAGCCCATTATATGCTGGCTCAATTGGAGAATAAGGGATTTATCCGGGCCATTGTGACCCAGAACATCGATAATTTGCATCAAAAGGCGGGAAGTAAAAGAGTAATACCTATTCATGGTACGGCCGACCGGTTTATATGTACCAAATGCAGGAGTGTATATAATAGTGAATACGTAGAAAAATCCAAAAATGTTCCCGTGTGTGAAAAGTGCGGCGGCATTCTCAAGCCGGATGTAGTGTTATTCGGGGAACAAATTTATAATTATGCCGATGCGCATGAGGCTATTGTACATGCCAAACTATTGGTGGTTATAGGCTCAAGTTTGACAGTCTATCCTCTGGCCGGATTTGTGAAGGAATTCAGTACATTTTACCAGGATCTGATCATTCTTAATAAGAGCCGGACCCAACTTGACCACGCCGCTATAGTAAAGGTTGATTCAGGAAATACCGGGGATGTGCTGGAGGAGATATATAAACGGATAGGATAAGACGAAGGGACACACCTTACATTCACATTCGCTACGCGGAATTGAAGTTAGGTATGTCCCCGTGAAGTGCGTTAAAGTTTCGGTACTTTAAAATTGCTCACCATAAGGAATGCCAGGGTTAATATGATAACAAGTATAACCAGCTCAGGAATTACAGCCGAAAAAAAAGAAATCACTGCCATTAACGCTCCGGCCAATGTGATGGGAACGCCTAAAAAGAAATCTTTGCAATTCATAACGTTAAAACGAGCCAGACGCAGTGCTCCGCAAATAATATAAAGCAAGGCTGCAACTATGGCAACTTTGGCTATCAAACTATTAAAACTGCCGAATACTTGAGTGTAAATCAGAATAGAAGGGGCTACTCCAAACGATACTAAATCGCATAATGAATCCAATTCTTTACCAAGTTCAGAAGCGGTATGCAACTTGCGCGCCACCCGGCCATCCATACTGTCCATCACGACTGCCAATATAATAGAAATTGCAGCATAGCCGTATTCCCCTTCTATGGTATATAAAATGGATAATGATCCAAATAGCAAATTGAACAAGGTAATTATATTATTAAAATTCCTAAATATTAAACTTGCCAATAACTGTTTTCCCTCCTTTCAACCTGTCTCCGGGCTGAATTGCAAGCTCGACATCACAGGGTAAATACAGTTCGGTACAGGAGCCAAAGCGAATAAGGCCGAATCTTTGTCCGGTATTAACTTCATCCCCGGGTTGGACCCAGCATACGATCCTTCGTGCTACTAATCCTGTAATCTGAACTACAAGTATTTTGCCCCACTCAGTTATAAGACCGACATAATTCTGGACATTTCTATCCCCTGCTTCAGTCTTATAAGCCGGCAGATGCAATCCTCCGGTACGGTGTATCCAATCTACTTTGGCCTGTACGGGTACCCGGTTGATATGAACACTAAAAATATTTAAAAATATTCTTATCTGGATTGATTCATTACCCATAAATTTATCTTCGTGAACCGCATTTATACTCATTACCTTCCCGTCTGCCGGAGCCACTATAACTCCGGGTGATTCAGCAATCCTACGGGGAGGGTTGCGGAAAAACCAGACCGTAAATAAGGTCAGAATAATAAAAGGTATGGACCATTTTATGGAATGTAACCCGGTAGCAATCGAAAGCAGTATTCCAGGGATTATAAAAGGCCAGCCTTCAAAAGCAATTATTGATTTATGCATAACTTCGCCCCTCTTGTCATGAATTACCACCATATGCCGAAAAATGACATTATTAGCATGATAATTCAATCACTATATAGTATATATTATTAATCAAATTTGTGATAATACCTTTTTAAGGTATTATGGAAAAAGGTATTTTATTAATTATAACCAAGATTAGGATAATAGGTATATATAGATATCGTCAATTATTCTCACAGCTCCCTTTGCACCAGGTTTGTAAACAAATAAAAGGGGTATGGGGTCATTCAGTACCGCCAGGTTGGAAAGATTTATATTAAAGTACTCCAATACAACGTTTTTCCTGATAAATCCGCGGGAATTACGCAATGGCAGGTATTTATGCAGAAATTGGTCGTTTTTTAATAACTGGTTTAATTTATCATTGATATCAGGCGGGTTGCACCGGGTAAGACCATCAGGAAGTTCATAAGCTTTATAATTAGTCAGATAGTCCAGCTTTAATAATTCATTGAGGGCTACCATATGGTTTTTATGTACTGCCAAAAAGCTGTTAAGAACTGAATAGAGTTTTTCTTTACGGTGGGCTACTTTAAAAAGTCCATGATTTACCCAGTAGTCGGCCAACTCTTCATAAAAAGCAAAAGAATTGCTGTTATATAAATTCCGGCTGACATAGTTAAGCGTATGGCTGAAATCACCACTGTTATAATATTTGTCGAGCAAATCCTCTATTCGGGTGAGTTTTATTATTTGACCATAATCGATATAGTTATTGGACAATACTTGGTAAGGCGGCATGCTCTCGAACTGATAACCATGGTAATCAGCCTCCTCCCTTATGCTTGAGCCTTTAAGGAGTTTTAAAAAACCGAGTTGCAGCACGTCGGGTCCAAGCTGATAAACCATATTGAAAGATTGTCCAAACCGGGTATAATCTTCGAAAGGTAAACCGGCGATAAGGTCCAGATGCAAATGAATATTGTTAAATTGTTTTAAACGGGTAATATTATGAGTTATCTTGTTCCAGTCAGCTTTACGGTTTACTGCCTCTAAAGCTTCGGGGCAGGTTGATTGAATGCCTATTTCAAAATCAAACAGGCCGGAAGGAACGGTCGCGAGAAAGTCCAGCATGGCCGGTGAGATTAAGTCGGCACACAGCTCGAAATGGAACCTGGTTTTGCCCGGATTAGCGATAATAAACTTCATTATTTCGATGGCCCGGGCTTCACGGCAGTTAAAGGTGCGATCTACGAATTTAATCTGTTTAACTTCTTTATTAATTAAAAGGGTCAGCTCTTTTTTTACCCTATCCAGATCAAGAAAACGTACTCCTTTTATGGTTGAGGAAAGACAATAACTGCAATTAAAAGGGCAGCCACGGGAAGTCTCATAGTAGACCAGACGGTCTTTGAGATTATCGCCGTCATGGTAAGGCCACGGTATTGCATTCAAATCTGCAACGATGGCAGGAGCAGGACTTTCTCTAATCTCATGATTCTCCCGATAGACCAGGCCGGAAATCGGGACCGGCCCATTATTGATTGCAATCGCATCCAGCAGTTCAAGCAGGGTGAAGTCTCCTTCTCCTTTGAGGATATAATCAATGCAGGGGTAACGCTGCATTAATTCCTGAGATGCAAAGGAAACTTCCGGACCTCCCAGAACGATTATAGTCTCTGGCGCCACCTTTTTAATATCCAGGCAGATTTGTAGAGTAGGCTGGATATTCCAGATATAGCATGAAAAACATAGAATATCCGGCTTTTCTTCATATATATCGGCTTTTATATTAGAAAGCGGTTCATTTATGGTGAACTCACGGATTACAGTGGCAGGAAAACGACGTATACATGCTGCAAAAAGGTAACGCAAAGCCAGTGAAGAATGAATATATTTTGAATTCAACGTACATAGAAGGATTTTTGTCATATTAACCTCAATTTTTTTATTAACCGCCCATGGCCGTAGGCCACAACCACCAATGAAATCGTCATCCTGAGTGTTAACGAAGGATCCTTTCCTTGTTAATCATCAATATCGGCAAGATTCTTCACTGCGTTCAGAATGACAAGAACAGTATTCTCTAATTAATCTTCCCCTACTATAGCCAGCTCGGGTTTTAGCTCTATACCATAAGTCTGCAGGGCTTTTTCCTGAATGAATTTGATTAATTTCAACACGTCGCTTGCGGTAGCATTGCCTTTGTTAATGATAAATCCGGCGTGCTTTTCGGATACCTGGGCATCACCTATGGCACAACCTTTCAGCCCTATCTTTTCGATAATAGGACCTACGTAAATACCTTCCGGCCTGCGAAAAACACTGCCGGCGCTGGGGTAATCCAAAGGTTGTTTTTCCCTGCGCCGGCGGGCAAAATCACGCATGGTGGTTTGTATTAATGTTTTTTCTCCCCGCTTAAGCTGAAGGATAGCGGAAACTATGATTAAATCATTTTCCTGAAAAATACTCTTGCGATAGGACATATCCAACTCTTCGACCTTGAAGGTATCTATTTGTCCCCTGGTATTCAGGGCTTGAACCGATTCTAGCACGTTCTTCATTTCACTGTCATAGGCCCCCGCATTCATAACTACCGCTCCGCCCAGACTTCCGGGTATACCCTCGGCAAATTCGAATCCGGTGAGGCTGTGGGCGGCGGCGGCACGTGCCAGTTCGGAGAGCCTGACCCCGGCTTCAGCATATATTTTAGTGTCTTGAACCACAAACTTTTTGAGATTTGATCCGATTTTTATAATGATACCCCGATATCCGCCATCTCTAACCAGAAGATTACTCCCTTGCCCCATAATAAAGTAAGGCAAATTATCTTCTACACAAATATTAATTGCTTTCTGCAGATCATTAATATTGGAAGGAAATAACATGATATCGGCTGGTCCGCCAATTTTAAATGTAGTATGCTTTTTCAAAGGTTCATTAATTTTAATTTGTTCAGGTTCAAACTGGGATAGTATTCGATTGTACATAATCGACCTCCTGGAATAAATATATTCCATTGTATTTCACGCGAATAATAATTATTCGCCTCCGGCCACTCTTACGGCCAGTCGTGAGGCTTCCGGCATCAGCAGAATGCGGGAGTGTCCATGCCTTGCAAGTGCCATGTCCAGGGCCGTATTAAGATCAGCAGCGGGGGTGATGAACATTTTGGCTACTAAATCAGCCGGCAAAGAACTTACTAAAATTATGTTGGCATGTTCCAATTCTCTGCATATAGCAAAGGCTTTATGGCCTCCCAATTCAAATCGGGTGTTAAAACGATGTTTTATATCGTCTCTGCAAGATGCTTCTTCTACCCAGCGTGCAAAAGTTTCTTCTCCCAGGCCTTCCGTACATTCAGCGGCAAGTATTATGGTGCCTCCCTTTTTAACCGCCAGAACGGCAGAATCAAGAGCCTTCTGGGCCTGATACATATTTATATCTTTAGGGTAGCCACCACAACTGGCTATAACAATATCAGCCGGTTTATCTATACTAACTACATTTAATTTTTCACAATACTGAACCGCCTTTATCCAGGCTTCATATACGTCGCCGGCAGCGCAGAATTTAACCTCATGATGGGAGCCGGTGACGACATTAAGAATAAAATCGACCCCGGCTTTACGGGCCCCCTCCAGCATAATATCACTTACCGGATTGTTCTGGTAATTGCCCAGGCAAGCCCGGGGTTCATTCATCATCTGATGGTTCCGTTTGATTAGTTCCCGACCGGCAATTCCAGGCAGGATGGATTTCCGGCCGCCTGAATAGCCGGCAAAATAATGTAATGCTACCACACCGGTGGTAACTACCAGATCAGCTTCCGCCACTTCGCGGTTAATTATCAATTCAAAACCATTGGAAAGCAATCCCAGTGATTTAAGATTATTATCGCAATCATGATTTTCAATTTTATAGTTTTTACAAATCTCTTCCCCAAAGACTTGCAGGTTATCCATATCGGTATGGTGCCGATGAATACCGGTAGCGACTATTAGTTTAATGTTTGATCGGGAAATGCCTTCTTCTATTTCATGCAACAGAGGAGGCAGGATAAGCTGATAAGGGGTTGGACGCGTAATATCGTTTACAATAATAACTGCATTCCGGGCTTTCTTTTGCTCGATTATATCTTTTAATGCCGGTGTACCGATAGGGTTCTTAAGAGCCTGGGCGATTATTTGGGTACTATCACCAGGTTTTTCACCTTCACTGTCCCGCGGTAATATCTGATCCGTTGAGCAATTATCAGGAATTTCAATATTAAGAAAGCCTTTTCCGTATGCAAGTGCGTAATTCATGCCATCCACCTTCGATAATTAATTTAAAAATAAAACTACCAGTATGTCTCTGTTATCATATTCTATCCATTAAAGCCATTGCCACAATGACAGAAACATATACATAAATGATAGTATTTTCCCGGGTTAGATACAACCTCAAGCAAGTATTCAAACTTGGACCATAATTGTAATAATGTATGCTATAATGAAAAATAATACCAATTAAAGAGGGATGTTTAATGAATTTCCTTGATTCGAGCGATAATTACCCGATCTTGTCTGCCACCGATACCGTTGCTGAGGCTGCTCGTTTCTTACTGGAACATCAAACAGATTACATACAGGTCAAAGACCAGGATGGTTCGACTACTTATGCAATCGACCGAGAATCCCTTTTAAAGGCCATTAGTCTGGGCCTTTCACCTTTTACGACTGTTATTGATTTAATCGACCGGTATAAAATTGCGCCGGATACGGTGAATGAAAGACGAGAAGAAAATAGACCGGTTCCATATGAAGATTTACACAGGGAAAATGAACAGTTAAAGAGTTGTATAGATTCCTTATATAATCCGATTATTGCCGTGGACAAGCAAAACCGTGTCCGGATACTTAATCGGTCGGCCGAAACGCTTTTGCGGGTTTCTGATCAGGAAGTATGCGGATTTAGTGTTTATGACGTATTACCCACCAGTAAACTGCAGGATGTTTTGGAAACAGGTGAAGTTCAACCTACCAGGAAACTACATGTAAATGGTAGAACCTTCCTCTCCAATCGAACCCCGATAACAAAAAATGGCGAGGTCATAGGTGCGGTAGCGGTATTACAGGATGTCTCGGAACTTGATAATATCGTGGCGGAGCTGGAATACACCAAACGCCTGAACAGCCAACTGGATGCGGTGTTTGATTCTTCTTATGACGGGCTTTATGTGACCGATGGAAAAGGAATAACCTTAAAGGTTAATAAAGGCTTTGAGAGAATAACCGGAATTAGTGCTTCCCAATGCATTGGCCGAAGCATGCATGATTTGGTGGCGGAAGGAGTATATTCCCGCTCGGGAACACTAATGGCTATCGAAAAAAGGCAAAGTGTAACTATAACGCTTAAAACCAATACCGGGCAAACTGTTTTGGCAACCAGTACACCGATATTTGATGATGAGGGCAATATTATTCAGGTGGTAACCAATGCACGGGACATCACTGAACTTAACAGGTTACACCGCAAGTTGGAGCATGTGGAGGGGCTTAGCCGCTTTTACCAGACCGAACTGCAACAGTTAAAAATGCAGAATTCAAAACAATTGGTGGTAAATTCCGCTAAAATGCGGGAATTAGTTAATATGGTAATCCGGGTGGCAGGGGTTGATTCAACTGTCTTGATTCAGGGTGAGTCAGGGGTTGGTAAAGAACTGATTGCTGATATTGTGCATGCCAACAGCGCCAGAAAAAATGGTCCTCTTATCAAAGTAAACTGCGGTGCAATTCCGGAAAACCTGCTGGAATCTGAATTATTCGGGTATGAACCAGGAGCTTTTTCGGGGGCCAGTAAAAACGGTAAGGCGGGATTATTTGAATTGGCCAGTGGCGGAGTAATATTTTTGGATGAAATCGGCGATATGCCGCTAAATTTACAGGTCAAGTTGCTGCGTGCACTCCAGGATATGAAAATATGCCGGGTCGGGGGCATCAAACCCATAAAAATGGATATAAGAATTATGGCCGGGACCAATCGTAATTTAAGGGAAATGGTGGAGAAAGGACAATTCCGGCAGGATTTATATTACCGGCTCAATGTAGTTCCGATCCATGTTCCCCCCTTGCGTGAGCGCAAAGATGACATCCCGGTTCTTAGTAATTATTTTGTGCAAATCTTTAATCGCAAATATCATATGAACAAACATCTGACTCCTGACGTGGTAGAGTGTTTTATGGGTTATGACTGGCCAGGCAACGTACGTGAACTGGAAAATCTTATTGAGCGTATGATTGTAACAAATTTAAATGATACTATATCTTCCCAGGACTTACCCCCATGGTTAGGCTCCCTGCAAAATCAGGAGGGCAATCAGATAATTCCATTGCGTTTTGCGGTAGAAAATACCGAAAAGCAACTATTGCAAAATGCATTTGCGCTTTATAAATCGACCTATGAAGTAGCTGAAGTACTTGAGGTCAACCAATCTACGGTGGTAAGGAAAGCTGCCAAATATGGACTAAAGCGATAAATAAAAAAGTGTGCGGTAGGTAGGGGGCACCTACCGCCTGGGGCATATATAATATATGAAAATATTTATTCAAATAATTTAACGGTTGCTTTTTCTCCAAATATGCATTTCTTCAGCCTGCTTAATCAATTCATCTTTAAAATCAGGATGAGCAATTGCTATCAAAGCTTCAGCTCTTTCCCAGGTGCTTTTGCCTTTCATATTAGCAATGCCGTATTCGGTGGCAACCATATGGGTAGCCGTTCTTGGATCGGTAACTATTGAACCAGGGGTTAAAATCGGTTTAATGCGAGAGGCCATCTTGCCATCTTTACTTGTAAAGGTGGAAGTCATGGCAATAAAACTTTGGCCGCCTTTTGATTTATAGGCACCTTCAACAAAATCAAGCTGGCCACCGGTGCCGCTTATATGCCTGGTTCCGACGCTTTCAGCACATACCTGACCGAACAGATCAACTTCGATACAAGCATTAATGGAAACGAAGTTATCAATTGAAGCGACTATAATCGGACTATTGGTATAGTCAACCGAATAAGCGATTACTCCAGGATTATCATCGATAAAATCGTATAACTCCCTGCTCCCCATTGCAAAAGAGAAAACCTGTTTGTATTTATCGATGTTCTTTTTGGCACCGCTGATTCTACCGGCCTTGGTCATTTCCAGATAAGCATCTACATACATCTCGGTATGTACACCCAGGTCTTTAAGATCTGATTCGGCGACCATGGTTCCGATGGCATTGGGAATACCGCCTATTCCTAATTGAAGGCAGCAGCCATCATATAAACGTTCAATAATATTCGAGGCTATTTTCTTTTCAACTTCGTTGGGGTTAGCCGCCGGCAGTGTGGGAAGTGGAGGGTTACTGGTCTCAACCACATAATCAACCTGTGAAATATGAATGCACTCCTGGCTGCCACCCAGTACCCGTGGCATATTGGTGTTGATTTCCAACATTACGTACTCGGCATTCTCTACTGCCGCCGTGGCAGATGGGCAACCCGCTCCAAAACTAAAGTAACCATGCTTGTCCATCGGACTCACGGTAGCCATGAACACATTGTTCGGTACCGCATCATTTCTGGTCATTACCGGACATTCATGGAATTTCATAGGTACATAATACAGGCCTTTGCCATTGATATACTTTTTGTCCTGACCGGCAACGTGCCAGCTATTCCAGATAAAGTGCTCCCCGGTTTGGTCCGCTTCGAGTGTATAATGGGGCCATGCGCCGATATCTACACGAATTTTGATATCCCGCAGTTCATCCTTGCGTCTGGCCAAGGCAGCGTCCAGCTCATTAGCTCCATTAACTCCGAAAGCATGCTCCACCCAATCCCCCGATTTTATAACTTTGACAGCTTCGTCGGCTGTAACCAGTTTTTTCTTATACTCGTCCATAAAATTCATACTTCTGCACCCCTCCCCGATGTAGCAATAATTATATTAGGCCGCCAGTGGGGAGCGGGTGCCCCGCACTGGCAACTCTTTTAAAAATTTGCAGTTAATATATCCGGTTTACATTAGTCCGTCTTCCGGGCAGTCAACGGCGCTGGTGTCGCCTGCTTTCATGGCTTTTAGAGTGCCAAAGACAGCGGGAGCAACATTCATAACATAGAACTTGGCAGTGGCGATTTTGCCCTTATAGAAATTGGCATCGAAATGATCGTCACCCAGTTCCGCAAGCTTCTTAGCGGCAAGGAGTGCCTGATCCAACATCAGTTTACTGCAGACGGTCATTGAAGCCGCATGTAGAACCCGGGTACCGAAGATCTGTATCATCTTCCGGTCGGCTCTCCAGGCTTCAACCATTCCGGCAATTTCTTTATATGCAGCAAAAACTTCTTCCAGCATGGCAAATTCAGCTGCAAATGCGGGATCTTTCTTGGTGGCGATAAAATCTTCAATCAGACCAAGCCACTTCTTCATGGGCTCACCATTGTCCATGGTGGACTTACGGCCGGTAAAGTCTTGCGCATGCATGAAGTTGGTGCCTTCCCACAAGGAGTAAATCTTACAATCCCGAGCCATCTCAGCCGGGGCATATTCTTCTATGAAGCCATAACCGCCAAGGCACTGGATGGCATGCTCGGTGCTGATCCAAGCCATATCTGAAACATAAGCTTTGCACAGCGGAATCTGAATCATGGTCATGTCATCATTAGCTTTTCTTTCGGCTTCATCAGATGCATCATGAGACAGATCCTGGTAATAATAAGTACTATAGAGTAATGCACGGCATGCTTCCATGATGGCCTTCTGGAACATCAGCATGCGGCGTACGTCTTCGTGCTCAATGATTCTAACACTCGGGCCTTTGGGGTCATTCCACCTGGGACTCTGTACACGGATTTTGCAATAATCCAGAGCTGCATAATAAGCTGAGCCTATGCAACCCAGGGCGAACGTTCCGGTGTTCAAACGTTCTTCGTTCATCATCTGGAACATCTGGGCCATACCTTTGCCGCGTCCGTCTACCGGACCATTGCCTATCATCCATCCATAACAGTTGTCATTTTCACCAAAGGAAAGAGAAAGGGTGGAAGAGCCGTGAATACCCATCTTATGCTCGATACCGGTGGAAATCACGTCATTCCATGCACCAACCGAACCATCTTCGTTGACCCAGAATTTCGGAACGATTAAGCAGTTAATACCTGCGGTGCCTGGTTTTCCATCCGGGGTCTTGGCCAGCACGAGATGGACAATGTTCTCAGCCAGGTCATGGTCACCGGAAGTGATGAAGCATTTCTGGCCTTTAATCTTATATAAGCCCGGGGTATCGGTGGGAAAGCATTTGGTTGAACATGCGCCCACATCAGAACCTGCGCCCGGTTCAGTCAGGCCCATGGTGCCTCCCCATTCGCCGGAGAACATCTTGGGCAGGAAACGTTCTTTAAGCTCTTCCGAGGCATTGTTCTGGATAACAGTGGTGGCACCTGCGGTCAGGCACCAGAACATTACTATACCGGGGGATGCGCCGGATTGCATTTCCAAAATCGGAGCATACCAGCACAGCGGCATACGGCCTTCTTCTGAACGGTTAGCATATTGAGGACCCAAGCCGGCCTCACAAATTGTATTGTAGGCATTCTTGAATGAGTCGGGGCTAACTACTGCATGTTCGTTGCCACCGACAAACTTCATACCGATTTCATCGGCATCTTTATTGGTCGGACAGAGAACGTCGCGGCAGATTTTGAAGGCAACATCGAGAAATCCGTCAAAATCGTCCAGTCCATAATAATCTTTGTAAGCATCGCAGGATATAAGTTTTTCCGAGTCAAGCCATTCTTTAATTTGGAACCTGATGTCCCTGGTCTGATATAAATAAACACTATGCGCCAAAATAAGTCCCCCCATTTCTAATTGTTTAGTTATAACTCATGAGAATAACTGGCCTGCGCAGACCGGACGGATAAGTCAGCGCAGCCAGTCTAAATATTCGAAAAGCTATTAAGGACTTTGTAATTTACTAATGAAAGTAAATTTTATAAGCACTGTTCCACAATAAGGGCTGTGCCCATGCCGCCACCGATACACAGGGTAGCCAGACCATATTTGGATTGTCTCTTCATCATCTCATATAACAAGGTTACCAGAATTCTAGCACCGGATGCGCCGATGGGATGACCAAGGGCTACAGCTCCGCCGTTAACATTGACTTTCTCCATGTCGCCCCATCCCATATCACGGCCTACGGCAATGGACTGAGCGGCAAAAGCTTCATTTGCTTCAATTAGGTCCATATCAGCAACACTCAGGCCGGCTTTTTCAAGGGCCTTTTTGCTGGCGGGTACCGGGCCTACACCCATGATCTTGGGATCTACGCCGCCGGAAGCATAGCTGACAATCTTGAATAACGGTTTTACTCCCAGTTCGGCAGCTTTTTCAGCTGACATAACAATAAATGCAGCCGCGCCGTCATTAATGCCGGAAGCATTGGCTGCAGTTACCGTGCCGCCGTCTTTTTTGAAAGCGGGGCCTAATTTAGCCATTTTTTCTAAGGAAGTATCGCGGGGATCTTCATCGGTATCGAAAACGATTTCTTTCTTTTTCTCTTTTACCACTACAGGAACGATTTCATCCTTGAAACGGCCGGCTGCAATGGCAGCTAATGCTCTTTGCTGACTGCGGAATCCGAATTCATCCTGCTCTTCTCTGGTGATTCCATACAGATCGTTAACGTTTTCTGCGGTCATGCCCATGTGGTAGTTGTTGAATGCTTCCCATAAGCCGTCTTTGATCATGCAGTCTACCAGGACACCGTTGTTCATTCTGTATCCATAGCGGGCTTTGGGCAGAGCAAATGGAGCCATACACATGTTTTCGGTTCCACCGGCCAGTACTACATCGACATCGCCGGCTTTGATCATCTGAGCTGCCAGGCTGACTGCTCTTAATCCGGAACCGCATACCTTGTTGATGGTAAAAGCGGTACTTTCAACCGCAAGGCCGGCTTTGATTGCGCACTGACGGGCAACGTTCTGGCCCTGGGCAGCTTGCAGAACACAACCGAATACTACTTCTTCAACAACCTCAGGTGTTATACCGGCACGTTTAACGGCTTCTTGCATAACTAATGCACCTAATGTGACAGCCGGGGTATCTTTCAATGTTCCGTTAAAGGATGCAACCGGGGTACGGCATGCGCTAACGATTACGACTTCTCTCAAGTGAACATCCACCTTTCCTTTTATATTTAAGAATTTTTATTTCTTGGTAAATTCTGGCTTTCTCTTATCGACAAAGGCACCCATGCCTTCTTTTTGATCGGCTGTGGCAAAGCACAAGCCAAATACATCAGCCTCTATCTCCATAGCCCGGTCAATGTCTGTCTGCGAGCCGTTATTGGCCGCAGCTTTACAGAACCGAACCGCCAATTGAGCTTTACTTAAAATGCGATTGGCTATATTTTTGGCTGTTTCCATCAATTCTTCCGGGGGTACCGTCTGGTTTACAAGACCGATGCGGAGTGCTTCATTAGCGTCTATAATATCTGCGGTATATAATAGCTGTTTAGCCATTCCGGACCCAACCAATCTAGGCAGTCGCTGTGTTCCACCAAAACCAGGAGTTATTCCCAGACCCACTTCGGGTTGACCAAATTTGGCCTTAAATGAGGCTATTCGAAAATCACAGCACATCGCCAGTTCACAACCACCCCCCAGGGCAAAGCCATTGACTGCGGCAATTACTGGTTTTTCCATCTTCTCAACCGCCATAAATACTTCCTGACCCAGCGCACCAAAAGCACGTCCTTCTATAGCTGACAGATCTTTCATATAAGATATATCCGCACCGGCTACAAAAGCTTTATCACCTGCACCTGTTATAATCAGGACATCAATATCAGGATCTTCGTTCACGGTGATAACAGCACTCTTAATTTCCAACAGGGTATCTTTGTTTAGAGCATTAAGAGCCTTGGGCCTGTTAATATAAAGGATAGCTAGTCGGTCTTCTTTTTCCAGTAGCACGTTCTCGTATGCCAAATTCATACCTCCCTCCATTAACATAGCTAGTTTTTTTATGCCCGCTAAAAAACAAACTTTGAGAATTATTAGGGCTATCCTATCCCCCCTTTTTTGTACTTTATTAACTAATACCAGAGGACTGTTTCCGGTATCAGGAAATCAATAAATGTGATAAACTAAAAAAATATATAAGTTGAAACGCAGAAACGGGTAATATTCAAAAGGCAGTAATGATATTGAACACGTCTGAAGTCAAACAACCAGAAAGGACATAACAAACATTTATATCTCCTTATAAATAATGCAAAAAACATGCCATTATTAAAATAGTCAGGATAATGCCCTTAACACCGCCAGTATGGGAAAAACGCAGTGGCAATACGGGTTAAATATAGGCACAAAAAATGCACAGATGCATTATTTGCCAATGCGTCTGTGCATTTTTTTTATAATATAATTATAAAATTGTCTAATACTGGTAGCTATACATATATTGTGAAAAAAAGGACTAATGCAGCAATGCATTAATAGGTAATCCAGGTAACTTTTATAAGGTGTAATTATTATAAGTATACACTATGCAAGGGCATTCTGTAGCCTTTTTTAACCTTTTGAAACTACCTTTATGTTATAATAGGCATTGATTTTTAAAATACTTACCCAGGGGGAGTGAAAATTGTGGAAAAGGATGTTATCAAGAAACAGCTTCTGGAGATGCTAGGACCGGATATCGTTCTGACTCAGGATATTGATTTGATGTATTACTCATATGACAGTTCGTTTTTTACCAAACTTACACCGCTGTCCCCCAGTGCAGTGGTATTACCCCGTTCAGTTGAAGATGTTCAAAAGGTTATGCGCTTTGCTTATCAGAATAAAGTAAACGTTATTCCACGTGGAGCGGGTACAGGTGAGACTGGCGGATGCGTGGCCATTGAAGGCGGTATTATTCTCGATTTGTCCAGTTGGAATGATATTGTCGAGATTGATGCCCCTAATATGCAGGTGATAGTACGTCCCGGTATTATTCATGCCAACCTTAATGAACAGTTGGCTGCTTACAATCTGTTCTTTCCGCCCGATCCGGGCAGCAGCAAAATGTGTACGATTGGGGGCATGGTAGCCAATAATGCCAGCGGATTGCGGGCCGTAAAATATGGCTGCACCGAACAATACATTCTTGGTCTGGAAATGGTCCTGGCCAATGGGGATATTATGTATACCGGCGGTATTAATGCCCGCTGCATTAAGAATGTTTCCGGGCTGAATCTTACTAAATTAATGATTGGTTCAGAAGGAGTACTGGGGATTATTACCCGCATTAGATTAAGGTGCTGGCCTAAGCCAAGAGCCAGAGGAATTGCCATGGTGGTATTTGATAAACTGGATGATGCGCCTGCCACGGTTCTGGATGTTTACCGTGAGGGTATTCTGCCTTCGGGAATAGAGATTTTGGATAGTTCGGCTATAAGTGCGGTAAATCAGTTTAAGCCGCATATAAATCTGCCGGATGCCGAGGCCATTCTCCTTTTTGAAGTGGATGGCAATCCACCCAGCGTAGAGTTTGAGGGTAATGTTATAAAGGAAGTAGCCGGAAAAAGAGCGCGCTCAGTTGAGTGGTCGACTGAACCGAAGCGTATGGCTGAATTATGGGAAGGGCGTAGTATAACAGCCACCGCCGCCGCCCGGGTCAGAGCAGATGGAACCAGGGTTTTTGCCGGTGAAGATATAAGTGTACCCTTATCCCGGGTGGCTGATACTTTAAGAGCTATACGGGCTCTGGGGGCTAAATATGATATTAAAGTGGTGAACTATGGTCACATTGGTGATGGTAATGTTCATACCGCACCGGTTATTAATCCGGAAATTCCTGAGGAAGTCGAACGGGTTAAAAAACTGGTGCACGAGATTCATCTGCTGGCAATCGAAATGGGTGGCTCTACTACTGGTGAACATGGGGTCGGAATTGTACGCCGTCAATATGCCGGCCTGGAACATGGCAATGCGGTAGATTACATGCGTAAAATTAAGATGGCCTTCGACCCGGAAGGTATCATGAACCCTGGAAAACTTTTTTAGCTTTCAGGAAGGAAGGTTATTATGGAATTCAAGAATTTGCCACCGGTCAAAGATCAGCTGATGAAATGTGTTCGCTGTGGCAAATGCAGAAGCGTTTGTCCCGTATTTTCGGAAATAAAGAATGAAACTGCGGCTCCCCGCGGACATGTATTTATGGTTCAGATGCTGCGTGACGGTAAAATCGAACCAACATCTGATGTTTATGAACGTTTGTCCCGGTGTTTGATGTGTGAAACTTGCAGCGTTAATTGTCCTTCAGGTATTGATGTGCACGAATTAAATGCTGCGGCTCGTTCATATATATATGATAACAATCCCAATATTGGCAAAGAATTAATTTTTGATACCATGTGGACCCGTCCCGGTCTATTAAAGACCACCAGCTTTTTTATGTGGGGGGCACAAAAAACCGGTCTGCAAAAACTAGCCCGAAATCTGGGTCTTACCAAGCTTTTGCCGGGAGACCTACCCCAGGCGGAAAAGATCTTAAGCGAGGTTCCTCTGCATTCGGCCCGGGCTCAGCTGCCTCTGGTTAATGAGGCCAAAGGTGAACAAAAATATACGGTTGGTTATTTCCTGGGCTGTGCTACTGATTTATTTAACCCGGAAGTGGCCCGTGCCACCATTAATGTCTTAACTCATAACGGCTGTAAGGTTGTTATTCCCCGGGACTTGAAATGCTGTGGGCAACCACATGTAGCCAATGGCAAAATGGATACAGCCAGAAAGCTGATGGCACATAACATTAAGATATTCGGCAGTTATAATTTTGATTATATAATAACTGATTGTGCGTCATGTTCTGCTGCTTTGTCCCGCAAAAATATGGAATTTCTATTTAAAGGCTTAAAAATTGAGGATGAGGCCATGGCCTTTTCCGACCTGGTTATGGATTTGACGCAATTTCTGATTGATGTAATCGATGTGAAAATACCGGAGGCTGTTATAACGGAACCCAGAGTACGGGTAACCTATCATGACCCCTGCCATTTAGCCAATGCCCAGGGGGTTAAAACCCAGCCGCGGGAACTATTGAAACGTATACCGGACGTGGAATATGTGGAAATGGCTGATGCCAATTCCTGCTGCGGCGGTTCGGGTACTTACAGTCTGACTCATTATGAAATGTCTATGAAGATTCTGGATCATAAAATGGACCATGCCATGGAGACAGGTGCCGACTATGTGGCTACCTGCTGCCCCAGTTGCAGTATGCAATTGCGGCATGGCATTGCCCGCCATAACTGGAATGCCAGGGTGGTGCATCCGGTAGAATTGTTAAATGCGTATTATAACAACATGCCTGATGCAAAATAAGGTTGTCACCAAAAAGCTTAGTGACCGGCCGATGACAAAAATAAAGAGCAAGGCATGAAAAAAGCCCGCGCTTAAAGCGTACCTGTGTACGTTGAGGGAGCGGGCTTTTTGAAATAACGCAGAGAATTATTGGCCCGGGGACGGTTGCCAAACCTGTCCTTATTACAAATTTAAGGAGCAAAAAGATGGGTAAGAACTTAAACAAACACATATTTAAACAAGTGCGGAATGCCTGTCTAAACTATGGTCTGATTGAAAACGGCGACCGTATTGCAGTGGGCGCGTCAGGAGGAAAAGATAGTGTTACCTTGCTCTGTTTCCTTGATCTGTTGAAAAAGTATACTCCGCTGAAGTTCGAAATAATTCCTATTTACCTGGATCTGGGCTGGGATAATGATCTAACCGGGTTGCAGGAATTATGTACATCATTAGAATTAAATCTGGTAGTTGAACCAACTAATATTGGTTATGTAGTGTTTGAAGCTCGCCATGAATCAAACCCTTGTTCGTTATGTTCCAACCTGCGCCGCGGGGCGTTGAATCGCAAAGCTAAAAGCCTGAACTGCAACAAGGTTGCTTTGGGGCACCAGCTTGATGATGCGGTTAATACATTATTGATGTCGATGATATTTGAAGGACGTTTTCATGTATTTAAGCCATTGGCCTATCTGGATCGGATGGATATTACCGTTATCAGGCCTTTGGTTTATGTGGAAGAAAAGGATATTCGCGCTTTCTGTGCTTCAGTTCCCTATCCCCTGGTCAAAAATAAATGTCCGGCGGACGGGTATACTTCAAGAACCAAAGTGGGAGATATAGTTTGTGAAATCGAGGCTAAATATCCCGGGGCACGAAAAAGAATATTTTCTGCTCTAACTAAAGCCGAACCAGGAAGTTTCTGGCCCCAAAACTAACGAACGTATGTTTTTTTGTTACCAGCTGTGCTATAATTGAGCAAAATAATAGCAGATATAATATATTCAATACAAGATGAGGGGGACAGTTTATGCATCCTAAAGTAACCGAGAGACAAAAACTTATCCTCGAATTTATTAAAGAGAAAATTAAAACCTGTGGTTACCCGCCGTCAGTAAGAGAGATTGGTCAGGCGGTAGGTTTAAAGTCGAGTTCTACCGTTCATGCATATCTGGTGCAGCTTGAAAATATGGGGTATCTGAGGAGAGACCCCTCCACTCCGCGTGCTATCATTCCGGTGACACCTGAACAAAAGAATGCCTCAACTGCAGTAGAACTACCGGTAATAGGAGATGTAGCCGCAGGTATGCCTATTTTGGCCGAGGAGAATATAAGTGCATACTTCCCTGTTCCAGCGGATATGATGGGGAGTGGTACTCATTTTATTCTTAAAGTCAAAGGTGAAAGCATGATTGAAGCAGGTATCCTGGACGGAGATTATTTGATTATAAGACAACAGGATGATGCTTCAAATGGTGAAATAGTAGTAGCTTTGGTTGAAAATGAAGCTACGGTTAAAAGGCTTTACAAACACGATGACCAGGTTGAGCTAAGACCTGAAAACAGTACCATGTCGCCCATCATGGTGAAAGATGTATCATTAATAGGCAAGGTAACCGGCCTATTACGGAAAATGTAATCAAGCCACTTACTGGTACTATTAACATCGCCGGGTTTAATGAATACTAACGTTGTCCGAGTGCAATAATGGTTTCCTTTAACTGCTGTGCCGTAGTATTCTTTCGGCCTACACTCACACGGGGCAGTTCGGTCGGTGCGCTGGCTGAAGTAACAGCTTGACGGGCGGTGGTCCATATATATTTATAGCCGGCTTTTTGAGCGGCACGAATAACATCTTGATTATACATACCAAAAGGAGGAGCAAAGCTTTCGACCGGTAGATCCAGTTTCTTCTGCATAATAAGGCGGGCTGTAAGCAAATCATGATATATACGCTCCTGGTAGTCGGCCTGAGATTCTCCGGGCAAACGAGTGGTAAACCAGGAATCACCGCTGGGATACCTGCCCTTGATGAATTGATGACCATTGAATGAATGGGACATGATGGCTATATTGTTTCTGGACATTATGCGCAATTGTTCCCAGTTCAGCCATTGGTCATTTTTAGTGCCTGCTTCCTCAGTATTTTTTATTAGTACAAAAACAGTTCCCGGCCAATGCCTTTTTTTCAATGACTTATAGCCTACCGTATAATTACTTCGGTGCCCGTCGTCCATAGTGATAGAGACTGCGTTCGGTGGCAGTGTACCCTTGCCATTAAGGAACAAAGTGATTTCCTGCAGTGATACTACTTTAAAACCTTCCGCTTCCAACATATCCAAATGCTGCTCAAATCTATCCGGGGTTATGGCAGTACCGCACTCTTTATTTTTAAAATTGTGATAAAGCAGTACAACGGCGCGATTCTTATAGTATATGGGACTACTTTTGGTTTGGCTGATTTTATGGAGAGGGTTAACCTCTATACATGCCGGCAGAGTGCCAAAGGTAATCAGAAATATGGCCAATATTAATAATTTTCCTTTCATTTGACCTCCCCTGCCCTGGCCCCGGTATTATGGGATGAAACTTTAGCATTAGCAATAACACCATTATCACCATTCATCCTTACAACATAAACCGTTTGAGGAGAGACTAAAGGTTTGGGTATTATCACTCTGAAGCTGAGCGAATGGATTTCCTTGGCCTTCAGCTGCGGCTTCAGCCGTTCATAGGAAGACTGGCTTAATATAGCAATTACTTCTTTATTGCTATAACGGGCGAAGGCTTTTTTCCAAACCTCCGCATCTGGCCGGGAAGATTCAGAAGGAAGGGAGAATACGGAAAAATGTTGCCGATTGAGATCTAACAGAGTCGGAAGAGGTCGGTTAGGCATAGGCAAATTGTGGTCCAGCAATACGATACTTCTTTCCGCTGGACTGGCACTTACGATTTGAACAATCTTTAGCGCTACTTTATTGGAGTTATTAGTTTCGCTCATTTGACGGCAATAGTTGTAATATGGAAGTGGCTGCATACAGGCTGCCATTACCAATACCATAACCGCGATACTGGTGACCAGGCGAGGCCGCCCAATTATAACACTATATTTTTTGATGATGGTCACCAGAGCCAGCGAAATGAGTAAAATGGCACATATGATTTGCGGCATAATATACCGTGTAGTCAGGTAGAAGGCATAGCGGGCATTAATCCAGGGAATTATTGCCAAGCCTGCGCCTATCATCAATACTAATAAATACTCCTGTTGTTTCCAAGCCTGGCGAATTCCGATTATCAATAATAAAATGGCCAGTAAAAATAATGGATGATAGAAATAATGAACCAGATTTACGTGTTCAGTATAAGTACTGCTAACTGCCCTCATTAATTCAACTGACATCCGGGCTAAATTTTCAAGGTACGAAAACAGACCAAGATTAGTTTCTAAGGCGTACGATTTCTGAGCTGCCCATTTAAAACTATAACCCCGGGAGATAACGTTATAGTAAATCATGTTGGCATAAGCTGCGAGAAATACCAGGACCGATGTCAAATACCAACCCGGTTTTAAGTTAGCCTGGCGGCGAAAAGAAGGAGAAAGAATGTATATGGAAGCGGCCATTACACATACAAGGGCAGATGAATGGGTTTGCAGAGTGGCTGCCCACAGCAGCGCAGAAACCATTAACCAGATCCCGCTCTTATTATCCCTGGCATTAATGGTTGCCAGTAAAGCTAAAACAAAAAACAGAGGTGTGGTACAATTTGACCACGCCATATGAGTCACCAGGATATGCATGCCATTGGTTAAAAGTAAAACAGCCGCTACCATACCTACCTGACGATTAAATATCTTACATCCGAGATGATATACCAGCACCACCGTTAAAGCAGACGTAACAGCAACATAAAAGCGCGGCAGGTAAATGCCGGGGCCGAATATTTTGAATAAACCAGCCAATATGTAATTATGCATAGCGCCTATATCATGCGCCGTATTATGAAGCGGAAGAATTTTTCCCAGATAAATATCAAAAGCTAGACTCACTTCTCCTAATTCATCTATATATCTGGGCACCTGCCAGAGCCAGGGCAGTCTTACGGCCATGGCACAGACAAACAGCGCAAATGCCACACCTGCCTCCCGCCGTAGCCCGGAAAGGTCTCTAAGCCCGTAGATATTAAATATTAATCCTATTTTAACCTTTAGAATATCCGCTGCCATTTGCAGGGGGGCCAGAATGGGATTGACGGTCGAACCTGTACAATCAACTGCCGTAACTCCTACTCGGGCAATCTCATAATGCATGGCCTGTGCCAAAGTCAACAACTCAACATCAAAGGCAAACCTTTGCAGGCATTGCCGATGAAAAATCTCATAGGCAGCCTGACGGCGAAAACCTTTTAATCCGCATTGGGTGTCGGAAAAGCCCGGCAAAAGCAAGGCCTGTACACATAAGTTAAATGTCCTGCCCATAATCCGGCGGCACCATGACTCCCCTTCCAGCCGGTGTTTCTTACCTTCTCTGACGCCAATAGCTATGTCATGTCCATTTTTAAGAGATGTCAGTATTTTGCTGATGTGGTCAAAAGAAAAAGTACTGTCTGCATCAGTAAATACGATGAACTCGCCCTGGGCCGATAAAGCTCCCGTCCGAACCGCTGCACCTTTGCCTCGATTGACTTCATGGCTGAGACAGGTAACAAATTTAAATTCGCCGGCCATTTGCTGGGCTAATTCAAGAGTATTATCGTTACTGCCATCATTTACGATAATGATTTGAACCGGATAATTGCAGTTCAGGATAGGGGCAGCCAACGATCTTATGCGATTTTCCAAACGCTTGGATTCATTAAAGGCAGGTATAATTATTGATAACATATCTGAAATGACTTCTGGCGGGTTCGGGGCCTGATATGCCTTAGGGGCAGGAGTAACAAAGACCCATTGCCGATAAGCCGCAAAGTTCCAGGTGGCAGAGAAAACAGCCCCCAGTATTTTACCGATATTTAATAGCACCAATACCGATATCGGGATAAGTGATGAGATAGAGGAAACTCCCATCAATACCGCACTGTTGATTATCATGCCAATAGCCGTGGCTATAACAAATTTGATTATTTGCCGGTGGTGCCGTTCTGAACCGGCATTAAAAGTCCAGGTCCGGTTAAAAAAGTAGCTATTGGTAGCGGCTGCAGAAATGCTCAGCATATTTATCAATCCCAGCGGCCATCCGGCTTGAACTCCGGTAACAGCAACCAAGAGGTTAAATATACCAAAATCAAGCAGGGTATTGAGTACGCCGGTAACTGAGAATTTTAAAATCTGTCCAATAATATTCAAAATTTCAAATCCTTTTCAAAATATAAAGACCTCCTTATAATGATTGACAAAAATATAAAAAAAATGTACGAGATATAAGAAATGATAAAAAAATGCCGGCTGTTAAGACCGGCAGTTTTTTATCATTTTGAAGGTTATCTTTTTCAGTTATATTGCTAAATTAAAATTTAACCAGGTATTCATCGATTTCCCAATCATAGATGCGAGAACTATATTGTTCCCATTCTTTAGTTTTGGCTTTTATAAAGCGGGAATAAATGTGGGGCCCGATTGCTTCCTGGATTAGTTTGTCGTTACGGAGCTCGTCGATGGCTTCATACAAATTCTCCGGCAGTGATTTGATACTTTTTTCTTTACGAGCCGCCAGATCCATTTCGTAGATGTTTTCTTCTACTGGTCCCGGCGGAACGATTTTATTTTTAATACCGTCCAGGCCGGCCTTAAGTATTACGGCCAGAGCCAGGTAAGGATTGCAGGTGGGGTCCGGATTCCGGAGTTCGATTCTGGTCCCTATGCCGCGCCGGGCCGGAATCCTAACTAACGGACTGCGGTTACGGTGAGACCAGGCAATGTAAATAGGAGCTTCATAACCAGGCACCAGACGTTTATAGGAGTTTACCGTCGGGCTGGTGATAGCCGAAATGGCCCGGGCATGTTGCAAAACACCGCCGATAAAATAACAGCAGACATCACTTAATCCATCGGGTTTTTGTTCATTATAAAAGATATTCTGACCGTCTTTGAAAAGGGATACATGTAAATGCATACCTGAACCCGCAATCCCAAAAATGGGCTTAGGCATGAAAGTAGCGTGGAGACCGTGCATTTGGGCGACGGTTCGTACTACGATCCGGAAGGTCAAAATATTATCAGCCGTTTTTAAAGCATCGGTATATTTGAAGTCTATTTCATGCTGTCCGGGAGCACATTCGTGATGGGCTGCTTCAATTTCAAATCCCATTTTCTGAAGCACTTGTACCATATGGCGCCGGGCATCTTCACCTTTGTCTACCGGGGGCATATCGAAATAGCTCGCGGCATCGTTGGTCTCCAGGGTAGGTTGACCGTATTCGTCCAGATGAAACATGAAAAATTCAGGCTCAGGTCCTACCTGCATGGTATATCCTAATTCTTTGGCTTCAGCCAGTACTTTAGCCAGGGCATGACGGGGACATCCAATAAATGGCTCATTCTCCGAGTTGAATATATCACATATCATTCTGGCGGTCTTGCCTTCTGAAGTAGGGTTGTCCCAGGGCAGAATCAGAAAAGTATTGGGGTCGGGACGCAGGTACATATCGGATTCTTCGATCCGGACAAAACCTTCAATGGAAGAACCGTCAAACATCAATTCGCCATCCAGAGCCTTTTCCAATTGGTCTATCGTAATAGACACACTTTTCATTACTCCAAGAATATCGGTAAACTGGAGCCTGATTAATTGTACGTTTTCTTCCGCGGCCAGTTTTAATATTTCTTCTTTATTCATAAAATGCACCTCCAGTTATAATCTTTCTAAAAATAAAATACTAAGTCAGATTAGCACATTATAACAACTGATACAATCATATTAGCTTAATAATAAATGATAATACCATGCCGATAGCCAGTATGACATTAAAAAGCATACCGGTAAAAAGGCCTGCTACGGTACCCAGGGCAACTTTTAAAGCCGCTCTGGAGTCTTTCCCGGCCATGGATTCGCCAATTATGGCACCGACGAAGGGACCGGCTATAATTCCAATGGGAGGGAAAAGGAATAATCCAATTACCGTACCTAATAATGCACCCCATGTTCCCTGTTTGGTCGAACCAAAATATTTGGCTCCCAACATGGTGGAGAGGTAATCCATAAACACCGACAGAAGGGTCAGGCAAGCCAAAACGATCAGATATTGCGCATCAATAGTCTGAAAATTATCATACCAACCATAGGCGGCAATGCCGATAAACATCAAGGGAATGCCGGGTATAAATGGGACAACCGTTCCTGCCATTCCTGCTAATAATAGCAGTATAACAACAATTATTATCAGTGTGTGCATATAGTATTATCCCCCATTTGTAAATATTTAAATTAGGCCCGTTTTAATATAATAGTATCGATCAATTCACGCACCGTATAACGATAGTGTTCGTAGGTCAACCCGCCCTGCATGTAAACACAGTAAGGCTGACGCATTGGAGCATCGCAGGATAATTCTATAGATGAACCTTGTACAAACGTACCTGCCGCCATAATTATCTTATCAGTATAGCCCGGCATGGGTGCAAATTCAAGTCTGACATTGTTGTCTACCGGAGAACTGCTTTGCACAACCTGGCAGAATTTTAATACTTCATCCGGATTATTAAGCTTAACGGTTTGAACGATATCGCCCCTCACTTCATCCCAGTTGGGAGAAACCTCATATCCCTGCCGGGCAAAACAATAAGCCAGGAGGCAGGCGCCCTTTAAAGCTTGCAATACCACATGCGGTGCCAGAAAAAGACCCTGATATAACAAACGGTTGCTCTGCAGGCTGGCCCCCAGTTCCTTGCCCAGGCCCGGAGCAGTTATGTGACAGGCAACTTGACCCACCAGGCCGGCTCTTCCTGCTATGTATCCACCGGCGGGAGCCAATCCACCGCCGGGATTTTTTATTAAAGAACCGGCCATTATATCGATTCCGACCTGAGTAGGTTCAACCGTATCGGTAAATTCGCCGTAACAGTTGTCTACCATTACTATGGTATCAGGGCTGATCCGTTTTACAAGCTGAGTTATCGCTTCAATTTGTTTTACGGTAAGGGCCGGGCGCAGTGCATACCCTCGGGAGCGTTGTATCAAGACCATGCGGGTGCGGGGAGTGACAGCCGTACCAATTGCCTCCAAATCAGGATTAAGTGCGGGGGTAAGCGGAACTTCGCGATATATTACTCCCCTTTCCACCAGAGTACCTAAGGTCGGATTATTCTTTCCTATAACATTGCCAAGTGTATCATAAGGACTTCCTATTAATGAAATCAGCTCATCACCAGGACGGAGAATGCCGAACAGGCAGGAAGAAATAGCATGGGTGCCGGATACGATCTGTGAGCGCACCATGGCATCTTCCGCCCCAAAGACCTCAGCATAAATTCCCTCCAAATCATCTCTTCCCATATCGTCATAACCGTAACCGGTGGAAGAATTAAAGTGCGATTCATGCACGTTTTTTCTTTGCAAAGCCTTTAGCACCTTCTCCTGGTTGGCAAAAGCAATCTCATTCAGTTCTTCAAATTTTGCGTAAAGTACTTTTTCGGCCTCTTTTATTAAATTCATTGCTTCCAATCTATTATTCACCACTTTCTGTTGCTTAAACCTGGAGTAAGCCGGCAGGCAGGTCGGATTCTTCTATAGATATCAGTTCCCGGCGGGTTAATATCTTGCGTTCAACAATGCGAAGCGCCTGTAATCGAATTGATTTTTCCACCAGATTACGTGCATAGCGTGCATTTCCGCTGTGGGGATGGCGTACTTTAACAAATTCGTTTAGCTGGTTGCGAAGTTTCCATCTGCATTTGCTGCTTAACTCATATTCTCGTTCATTATACATCTGTAGGGCTATTTGAAACAAATCTTCACTATCATAATCAGGAAAGTTTATCTGGATGGGAAAGCGTGACCTCAGACCCGGATTGGTACGCATGAAGAATTCCATTTCCGCCGAATATCCTGCCAGGATCACGATAAAATTATCCCGGTTGTCCTCCATGGCCTTCACTATGGTTGAAATGGCCTCGCGCCCGAAGTCCTTTTCTCCCCCTTGCGCCAACGAATAGGCTTCATCCACAAACATGATGCCGCCCAGCGATTTTTTGATCATCTCCCGGGTTTTTTGAGCGGTATGCCCGATGAATTCGCCCACCAGATCGGCCCGTTCGACCTCTACCAGATGTCCTTTGGTTAAAAGTCCGATTTCGTTGAAAATCTTGCCCAGAGTGCGGGCTACAGTAGTTTTGCCTGTACCGGGGTTACCCTTGAAAATCATGTGCAAGACGGCTGGACAGGTTTTAAGATGCTGTTCGTTCCTGCGGCTTTGAACAATAGCAAAAGCAATTATTTCAACCAGATTTTTCTTGACCTCAGTTAAACCAATCATTTTTTCCAAATCTCGAAAGGATTGCAGATTATGCAGCAGATTGGATTGGGAATAAGTTTGAGTTAAGCTATCTTCATCAGCAAACTTTTTGGATATTTCCATTAGCAATACCACCACTTCAATATTATTCATGGTTTGTTGTTTCCAAAATTATTATATGAGAAACAGATACAAGTGGTGATACTCTGGCTATTTTAGAAGCAGGTTATTGTGGTTGGCCCACGGCCGAAGAAATACGGCAGGTTGCTTGGCGGTGAATTGGACTTTTAATCAGCAAATCAGGAATAAATATTACGGCGGTCGATCAAGCATTAGGAAATAAGGAGATGCACCGCTTTACATTAAGTGGAATAAGGTACAATATATTCTTTTGTAAAGGGGTGACCTAAATTGGCAGATCCTAGACATGTTCATGAGTTTTTAGGCAGCACCAAAGTTACACAAGGGCACAATCATCGTTTTGCCGGAGTAACCTCCCGGGCAATTAGAATATCCAATGGGAGACATAGGCATCGTTTCTCTACCAATGTAGATTTCTACGAGGATCATCGCCATGCGATCAGAGGGATTACCGGCTTGGATATCCCTATTAGCAATGGCAGGCATATTCATTTTGTTATGCTAAGAACGACACTAAATGATAACCATCGCCACACTTATAGATTGGCAACCATGATAGACGATCCTATTGGTGATTAGCAAATTGGCTATAAAATTAGTAAGACTACGGGGGCCTTGGCCCCCACATTTTTTGAAGCAAATAAATATTGAGCGTGTCTTTCAACAACTCTGCCCCTATTTGATATTCTCCTCTACTGCTTTTTCTCTTTATATATGTAATTATAGGAAACGGATTTCCTTTGTTGTGCGCAGTAACCAAGTTGATGATTCATTACATATCTTTTGAGGAAATTACGTTGATAAAAGCTATATAAAAAGGGTAGATAAAAAAACCGCAATAAATATGAGTCCTAAAACTGGAGGAGGTTCTTCTCCCCAAACCATAGCAGGTGATAAAAATAAGGTATAAATTGCGCAATAAGGAGCAAACTACTAAGAAGCCCAGCATTGCTGAGCTTCTTAGTGCATCAAAGATTAAATGTTTAGCCCCAGTGCTATATTTCAGATCTTTTATTAATTTCCTCTAAAATAGATTTTTTAACAGCTATGTCTTCTTGAAAATAATTAGAAATTTCTTTTGTCAATAATCTATGCATTTTAATACGTTCACGCTGATTTTCAATAAAGAGTAATAGAATAAACAGACCTAATAGCACCACACTCGTACTCATTTACATTTTCCTCCATAATCTAAATATACTAATATTATAACTTAAATCTAATTGTAATTTGGAGCAAAAATAGGTAAACATCTAAAGAGGTTTACCTATTTGGATTATTGAGTAATTCTACAAATTACTCAAATCCCCCGCTTGAAGTGGACGTTCCTCCTGCATAACAATTAATTCGGATATAAGGATAAGAATTTTGTACATCAGTAGTGAACTCTCCTTGCGAATAAGTATACTTTGAAGTTGGGTTCGAAATCCAGGCCGAGTATTCATCTATAACACCAGTATAAGTCCATCCTGGCCATACTTTTGATGCCCAACATGATGTTGTAAGACTTGTTATCCCATTAGCATCCCATTCCCAAGTTGCTCTTTTGTTAAAACGCCAGAACACTATTCCGGCAGTTTTATTATCAAGGTAATATGTTTTATTTGTGCTTCCTGGAGTGTAAGATTCTGTAGTATTAGCATTTGGTTGATTCCCAATACTTTGCACTGACGTTTGTTTCTTTAGTTGATCGGAAATTTCTGCACGTAATTCTGGAGCAACTATCTTGGAAATATCAAGAGCTTCTGGATGCCAAAAAATACTTGCCCCAGCATTCTTTTGATTAATAGCCCATTTTAACTCGCTTTTTATAGCAGATTTAAAATCTTCATTATTCATTGCTACAAGTTCTTCTGAGGTTTTATTAATACAACCATACGTAGGAATGTTATCCGGAGTATCTTCATTAATCTCACCGATGACGTAGTAAATAGGTGTATTTACTACCATTTGTTTTTCTTGCAGATTTAATGAATCACTTGCTTTTGCAGGTGTAACACCGACTATTGAAAAGCCAAAAGAAAATATGGTAACCATTAAAACTAAGCAAACTTTTTTCATTATATTCTTCATAGTATAACCTCCCTTAAAATATCATTTAATATTTTTCTCAAACCTTCATTTTACAGTTTCATAGGTACCACCTCCTTAAATTTCCGACAAATCCCTTCCACTAATTGGTACTTGATAACTAGACTAATAAGCATGCAAAAAGGTTGACAAAATTTCAAAACATTTTTGTCAACCTTTTCTGAGCCCGAATGGTCTTATTATTAAATTCAACTGAAAGGTGGTAAATCTATGAAGAAAAAGGTTCGTATTCTTGTTTCCATGATGTCTTTGGTGGTTTTTATGGCCTGTTTGCCTGGTTTTGCGGTTGCTGAGGAACAAAATTGTCCTTCCGCAACTGTTGAAGGTACAGTTTACTCTGATCGGCAGAACGGAGTTGAAATCAATCTACAGGATACTATTGATGTAAGCTCATCATTGATTAAACAATGGAATTGCGCAATAATTGACAATTCGAATGGAAATGTTGCTATTTGTGGAGAAACAATTACTTATGGAACGGTTGATTACCTTGATGTGAAAGTTTACCTGCAACGTTGGGATGGATCAGATTGGGTTGATTTAAATAACCGTACTTATCGTGATAGTTCCAGTTCCTATGTTAGTGGTTCCGATCTATTCACTGTATCACGGGGATATTCTTATCGCTGCAGAGCAATTCATACTGCACGAACAGCTGGGAGCAGTAATACTAACAACTCATTTTCCAATGCTATAACCGTTAAATAAAATACTCTATTTTAACTAAAACAGCAGCAGGGAAAAATCATTTATCCCTGCTGCTGTCTGCTCATTAATATATTGACTTAGCCATCTCCACAGCTTGATCGGGGCTGATATCTCCTAATATCTGACACATAACATTATCGTCCGTTATCCATATTAAACTTACTGATCCATCCTTATACGATATAAGATTTCCTTCACATTTTTCGAGATAAAGCTTTTCAACCTGAGCCTTATTGTTATCTACGTTTACTGAAACACTATAATTATCTGAAACCTTGGTCTGACATAACAGTATTTTAGATTTTTTATTAATAAATGTAGCAATAATCTTTGCTTGTTTATCTGTAGTGTTCTGTTTAACGCTCTCAAGAGTATATCCCGGGGGTATATATTGCGGGACTAAAATATTAAAGGATATATTCCCCTGTATAGCAGCTATTTCTCTAGCTACTTGATTTTGTAATTGAAGCTGATTAGAATCACTGTTTAGATTAATATTTATGCTTTTACCTATATTATGAATGGTTTGAAATAGCTGTTTCTTGATAGCATAAACTGAATTTGGAAATAGAATTGCCCCGGTTATACTGATTAATAAAACTATAGTAACCGCAAATTGCATCACACGGTGCTGCTTTTTGCGTTTCATCTGCCTATCTACAATTATTTTTTCTGCAATCACTTGTTCAAGTTCCTTGATAGGAGTAGTAACTTCAAGCTCAGCTGTTTTAAGTGATTTACTTATTAATCTATCAAATTTATCATCGCTCATTTCTTAATCACCTTCCCTTGCAACCAACGGCTGAAGAACATTATATAGCTTGCCCCGGGCTCGAAAGATTTGTTTCTTTACAGTTCCTATACTTACCCCTAAAGCAAAAGCAATATCCTTTTCCTTCATATCTAAATAATAGCGCATAATTGTTACCTGTTGTTCCTGAGGAGTCAACATGTGAATAGCTTTCAACACCATAGTAGCAGTTTCTTGTCTTTCAAATATGTCTGCAGGAGATTCATCAATGGGTAGATTGAAAATAATAGATTCCGTATCTGATGTTGGTATGACGCGCTTATTTCGTTTAATGTGAGTTCGAAAAGTATTAATAGCTATGGAGATTAACCAGGGGAAAAATTTATCGGGGTCTTTAAGCTGTTTAAAATTGGCAATTCCCTTTGCAAAGGTTTCCTGAGCAATGTCTTCTGCCAAATATCCGTCTTCAGTTAAAAAATATACGTAGTTGACAATTCTGGGGTAATATTTTTGTATTGCCAACCGCCAGAGCGAATCATCTCCGAACTCCGGTTTATTAGGCATAATTATAGTTCCTCCTAAAGGGATATGTTCAATAACATTGCGGTATTGCTAACAACCGTACGCTTAGCAAATCACTTGAATAATATTAGTTTAGGTCTTGCATGTTACTATATTTTACCATAATTATGCTATAAATCTATTTTTGTCTATATTTTTATAAATTCTGATTTTTTTCCTCCTTTTATAGGTATCAAAGTTGGATATAAAAAAATTACCTTTCACGAGAAAGTAACATTGTAAATAGAGTGATACAAAGACTAAAAAAGGGAAATCATAATGGAAGAAACAGGCCAGAGCCAAGGGTATGGCTGTTCCTGGTGGTGAACAGGAAAAAGAACGCTGGAGTACCCAGGATAAATTTTTAATCCTACAGAGACAACCCCTCTCAGCAAAAACTTGGAACGCTCATTTTTTTTAAGGCCTCATAAATCTCTAAATATAGGCATTAGCTTTCTTCACACAAGGGTACAATATTACCGTGGATATGGCCTCGCGCCCAAAGTCCTTTTCTCCTCCTTGCGGCAGCGAATAAGCTTCATCCACAAACATGATGCCATCCAGGGACTTTTTGATCATCTCCCCGGTTTTTTGAGCAGTATGCCCGATGAATTCACCCACCAGATCGGCCCGTTCAACCTCTACCAGATGTCCCTTGGTTAAAAGGCCAATTTCGTTGAAAATCTTGCCCAGAGTACGGGATACGGTAGTTTTGCCTGTACCGGGGTTACCCTTGAAAACCATATGCAAAACGGCCGGACAGGTTTGGGGGTGCGGACATTTTCTTGGGTTTAATCCGCTTCTCGGCATACCACTTAATATATTTATCAAGTTGCTCTATAAACTGTAAGCGCTCAACAACAAGGTGCCTGTTATCCTAAATTCTACAGTGAGATAATACTCCCAACAGATATTTAGACTTATTAGAGTTTTTCGACTAAGTCTAAGTTGGCTAAGGAGGTATCCCACGATGGATATAGTGTCCGAGACCAAAGCTGAATACCGTCTTAGACAGTGGACAAAAATCATTCAGGACTGCCAGGCCAGTGATCTCACTGTTATCGCCTGGTGCAGCCAGCACAATGTTGGAATAAAATCTTACTACTACTGGCTCAGAAAAATTCGTTTAAAAGCTTGCCAATCCATTGAATGTAAAACTCCTGCAATAAAACAGGAGATTGTACCTTTGCAGCTTAATCCTCAGCAATGCTTAAGTTCTGTTCATCCAGCAGTAACCATACATTTAGGTCCTGCGTCAATTGATATTGCAGAAGGGACCTCACAAGAAACGATCGAAACCGTACTACGGTCTCTTCAAAGCATATGTTAGGCGATATTACCAAGGCCAAGGACATATACATAGTTTGTGGCTATACAGATATGCGTAAGTCCATTGACGGTCTGGCTGCAATCGTAAAGAATCCTTTGGAATGGATCCATTTGCAGCAAGTCTTTTCCTCTTTTGTGGAAAGAAACGTGACCGTATGAAGGTACTGCTCTGGGAAGGTGACGGATTCGTCCTTCTATATAAACGTCTCGAAAACGGAAACTTCAAATGGCCCAGGAACCAGCCCGGTACATTACGATGAAGGAATTCCGCTGGCTGATGGAAGGCCTGGAAATTGATCAGCCAAAAGCAATTCAAAACATTAAACCCGGTGATTTCTGCTAATCCAGACAGCGCACAAACGCCTATTTATAGGGATTTAGAGTGGATTTCTACTGTCAAAAGTGGTATAATTAAACCATTAGATGACAGGAGAAACTAGCTTGATAAACGATAAAGACGCTTACTGAATATTGCGACCCATTTTGCCCCACCGTTCCGGTCTGAGAGCACCACGTATCCGGCAGAATAACACCACTGTTCTGGTCGAGCACCACCCCTTAAAATAAATACATGCGCATCACCCCACTGCGTAAATTAATTAAGGGAGGTCAGCATATGACCCAGTATCGAGATATTCTCAGGATGCATAACCGGGGAATCAGCCAAAGGAGCATAGAAAGCTCATTACATTGCTCCAGACACACAATCTCAAAGGTAATCAAAAGGGCACAGGAACTGGAATTAACTTGGCCGCTAAAAGACGATTTAACTGAAGATCGCCTGGCGGCTCTTTTTTCCCCGGGATTCCAGTGTCGGTCACACATGAGCCACCAGATGCAGAGAAGATTGACCGCGAAATGAAAAAGGCCGGCGTTAATCTGGCTTTGCTCTGGACGGAATACTGTGAAGATTGTCGTGCCAGCGGTAAAACGCCGCTCATGTATTCTCAGTTCTGTCATCACTACCGTCAGTATCGGCAAAAGACCAAGGCAACGATGCATATTCAACGAACGCCAGGAGAACAAATTGAAGTGGACTGGGCTGGACAAACAGCCTGTCTCACCGATCCGGATACCGGAAATATGGTTAAAGCTAATATCTTTGTTGCCGCTATGTCCTACAGTCAATGTACCTACGTTGAGGCCTTTTTGTCACAGGATTTGAGCAGTTGGATTACTGCGCACATCCATATGTTTCAGTATTTTGGTGGTGTTCCTAAAATCATCGTACCGGACAATTTAAAAACCGGTGTGACTAAGACGGACTGGTATACCCCTGAAATCCAAAAGAATTATCAGGAGATGGCGGAATACTACGATACCGTCATCGTGCCAGCCAGAGTGAGGATGCCAAAAGATAAACCTAACGCAGAAGGAAGCGTTGGCAAAATATCCACCTGGATTTTGGCCAAAATCCGCAATATCAAGTGCTTCTCACTGACCGAACTAAACGATCTTATTTTGGAAAAACTCGAGATATACAACCGAAGCTCTTTTCAGAAAAAGGATGGCAGCAGACAGTCCTTGCTTCAGGAAGAAAAAGCCTATCTGCTACCCCTGCCAAAGACACCTTTTGAGCTTGCAACCTGGAAGATCGCAACCGTCCAATTCAACTACCATATTGCTGTGGACGGCATGTACTACTCGGTGCCCTTTGAGTATATTAAACAGAAAGTCTCGATAAAAGTCACGCGCAGCTTGATCGAAGTATTCTCTGGAGCAACCCGGATCTGTTCTCATCCCAGATTATATGGCAGAAAGGGTCAATACAGTACGTTGCAAATTCATATGCCACCAGATCATCAAAAATTCCTCGAGTGGGACGGCCCTCGTTTCATCGACTGGGCAAGCAGAATCGGCCCTTGCACAAAATCAGTCATTGAAGGTGTTCTGGCTCAGCACAAAGTAAAACAACAGGGCTTCCGTTCTTGCATGGGTACGCTCAAACTGGCTGACAAGTATTCTGCAAAAAGATTGGAATCCGCTTGTCAGAGAGCCCTGAGCTTCTCTGTCAGGCCTAGTTACAAAACGATTCAGGCGATCTTAAAGGCTGGACAGGACAAACTAAATCTTGAGGAAAAGCCTGAAACTTCGGCTTTAGATAACGAGTATGCATTTACGCGAGGCGCAAGCCATTATGGGAGGAAACAGTCATGAGCCAAGCAACATACGAAAAACTCAAAGTCATGCGTCTCGGCGCCATGGCTGAGGCCTACCAACAGCAGCTATCTGATCCGGAAATACAGCAACTCTCTTTCGAGGAGCGCCTCACATTACTGACAGACATCGAATGGAATCAGCGAAAAAGTAACAAAGTGACACGACTTATCAATCAGGCGCACTTTGATCAGCCACAGGCACATTTGGCAGAGATTGATTTCTCTCCCCGACGTGAGCTCAACCGTAATCAAATTATCGCACTGGGCAACTGTGAGTTTATCCATAATGCCCGTAATGTGACCATCATGGGAGCCGCAGGCTCAGGGAAATCTTACCTTGCCTGTGCTTTAGGCATGGAAGCCTGCAAACAATCACATTCCGTAAAATTCATTCGCATGACTGAACTCTTAGAAAATCTTAAGCTGGCGCGTGTAACAGGTACCCTTCGGAAAGTTTACAAAGAGTATGCCAAATACAATTTGCTCATCATTGACGACTGGATGCTGATTAAGCTGAGTGTGTATTACGATCTAAAACGACCACGAGTCCGGTCATTTAAGGCCACCTTCAC
>ENA-UOOR01000299-UOOR01000299.1-fermentation-metagenome-genome-assembly--contig:-NODE-299-length-74887-cov-7.609405_pt1 | contig 74887 bp, 53 predicted proteins | sample MGYA00245780_ERZ724029 | MGnify/ENA primary metagenome ERZ724029 (study PRJEB28704, sample SAMN03018315) | fermentation metagenome | biome: anthropogenic terrestrial biome; feature: soil; material...
CCGCCGAAACTCGGAAAATCCTAAGTAAATCCGATCAGTTGCAGATCTGCACCCTCCGAGCCTCGACACCCGCGGCGCGCGCCGGGCCCTCGCGAGGGTCCTCGTCGAGAGCGCCGAGCCCGGCGAGGGCCTCCCTCTGCCGCTGAAACGCCGCATTCGCCAATGCGCCTCGGGCGCCCGATGGACCGAGCCCATGAACGCCGCCGAGCTCGCCCTGCCGAGCCAGAGCGCCGGCGACGCCTTCGTCGTGCTGCGCCGCGACTCGGGCGACGTCCTCCTCGCCGAGGGCGACTATCGGGTCGCGATGCCCTACGGCTCGACCCTCAAGCCCTTCCTCCACGCCATCGCGGGCGACCGCGCCCCCGCGCTCGAGCCCCGCGGCGTCGACGAGTGGGCCTGCGGCGCGCCGCTCGCGAAGATGGATCTGCGCACCGCGCTGCTGCGCTCGTGCAACGGCTACTTCATCGACTGGGCGGCGAAGGATCCCTCGATCGTGCGGCTCGGCGAGTACGGCCCCGCCCTCGTCGCGCTCGGCCTCTCGCGGGCGCCGGCGGAGATCACCGAGACCATCGGGTTGCGCAGCGCGCTCACCGTGTCGCCCTTGGCGCTGGCCCGGGCCTATCGCCTGCTCGCCGAACGGAGCGTCGAGACGGTCGAGGTGCTCGAGGCCAACGCGCGCGAAGGGACCTTGTCGGGCTTGAAGGCCTCCGCGCAGCTCGCGGGGATTGCCACCAAGACCGGCACCGTGCGCGACAGCGCCTCGCGCCCGCAGCTCGGCTGGATAGTCGCCGTCAGCGAGGAGCTCGTCGCCGTCATGGTCCGCGCCGGGGAGCAGCCGCGGGACTTCGCGGGCGAGCTTGTCGAGGGCTTGGCACGTGTCGAGACCCGCCGGCCCGCGACCGCGCTTGAGGCGCCCGCCGGTCGGGGAGTGTCTGAGCGCGCGGGCGAGCCGTGGAAGGAGAGGCGCGCGGCGGCCGAGGTCGAGAAGCTGCTCGGAGAGGGCGCGTTTTCGCTGCGCTTCGAGAGCGGGAACGTCACCTACCTGCGGCCCGTGAGCAGCCGCGGCGCTGTCTTCGAGGAGCAGGTGACGACCGCCTGCGAGCCGTTGCGCCTCGGACTGAAGCTGCCGTCATGCCCGATGGCCGCGAGCCAGGCCGAGGGCGTCTACGTGTTCGAGGGGCGCGGACACGGACATGGGGAAGGGCTGGATGCAGCCGATGCGAGAGAGGACTAGAGATTCTCTGCTCGGGCGTCACGCAATCTCAGCGCGCGCCCGGGCGAGCAGATCCTCAACCCGGAGCACCGGAGCCCACTCGCCGAGATACGCCGAGTCCATCGAGCCGCCGGAGATTCGCAGCACCGAGGTGATGTCGCGCCACTGGCTGTTCGAGACCTCGCCGCCCTGTCGATACCAGAGGAGCTTTCGCAGGACCGTGTCCTCGGCGCTCTTGATCCACAGGTGTCGGCCTGGCTGGACCTCCAACCGCCGTCTCCGGGCCATTTCCGAGAGATCGAACGGAGCCCTGCCGCAGACGAAGATGTCCACCTTGGTGACCATGGGGAGGAAGAAGATGTTGTCCGAGCGGCGCGCACGGACGGCAGCTTTCAACCCTTCCTCGTCCACCGAGAAATCGGGCCCGAGCTTCTGCGCCAGAGGAGCGATCTGGCTTTCGCGTAGCTCCACGACCACGTCGATGTCGTTGGTCGCTCGCGGCTCGCCCTGAAACGAGCTCGCGAGCGAGCCTCCGACGAAATAGGCGATGCCGAGGGAATCGAGCGCCTCCCCGACCGCCAGCGCCACACCGAAGGCATCAAACCCGTCGTCGTTTGCCATGGTTTTGCCCCAATTCCTTTCGAGTCCGAACCGCGCCTCGATTCGCCCATACATGAACTCAGCGACGCGCTGCCGAAGCTGGTCCTCCGGCAGATTCGGCTCTCGTTGGCGAGCGCCGAGAAGCGCAGCGGCACGAACCATTCGCGACAATCTCGAAACCATCTCGAGCCTATGACCTGGCGAGGCCGCGGCGAGCAAGGAGAAGTAGCGGCGAGCCGCGCTCGGCGAGGTGTCGCCCACTAGCCCCGGACCAAACGCGGTCGCATCCGGCCCGGCCAGAGGCCGGCAGTCCGTCACGTCGTCCGAAGCGTTCATCTTCGGCTCGTCCGAGCTCTTTCCCGGCTCATCCTGTGGCTTACGATCCAACCGCTCGCTCCTTGGTCTGCTACCAAGCTGGCCCGTCCTGCCTGCCTACTGCCTCTTCCAGTAAACCCTCGCGCGCGCCTCCATTGACCCGATGCAGCGGTTCCTCGATTGGAAGTTGGGCGTCCGACGCCGCCCCCGCCAACGTACCAAAACCGGGCACCGCCCTCCCCGCCACTCAACGAGGGCGGCCTTCTCCTCGGACTCGTAGTCGGGCCAATACAAGCGGCGCACCCGCACCGTCTCCACGCCCCACTCGGCGATGGCTGGGGTGAGCGTCTGGTCGAGGATGAAATCGAGGACGAAGTCCGGAGTCTGCAGGAGCGCGTAGCGCGCCTTCACCACCGGGTCGAGGTCCTGGTAGAGGTCGCCCGTCAGGCGGCCGTCGAAGTGCTCGTCGTCGAAGCGGAAGCGCAGCTCGTTGGTGTCGGGGTCGCTCTTTCGCCAGAGCTCGATGAGCTTCTTGGAGAGGGCGTCGGACGGCAGGGCGACTTTGGCGGGCTGCGGCGAGAAGAGCTCCGGCAGGCCGCCTTGAGGCGAGGCGAGATCCCGGTAGACCCAGCGCAGGTAGGCGGTGTCGCCGAGGTTCGGCGCCAGCGCAAAGAGGTCTCGGCTCCGGGTCGAGGATGCGGCCGGGCTCGAGCAGGCCGCGGTTCTAGAAGACGCGCACCTAGGCCGACTTGAGCACCCACTGGACCGCGGCCCGACGCGAGAGCAGGTCGGTCCAGACCGCGTAGTCGTCGCCGACCTTCTCCTCGGCGTGGAGCTGGCGGGCGAGATCCTGGGCTGGGCCGGGGGCGAGGAGCTGGGTGCGGAGATCGGATGCGAGCTCCGCGGTCAGCTTGGAGAGGGGGTCGGTCAGTTCTTTGCGCTTGAATGGGGGCCACGGAATGCTCTCGGTCTATTTGCGCGTGCTCGTGGGCTTGAATGGCAGTCAAGGACCAACTTGTCAGGGAGGACTCGCCGAGGATGCCGTTGTTCGCGCGGCCAGCTTTGCCTTGTGTTCTTGGAGCTCGGTTTCGAGTGTCACCACGAAACCCGTGCCGAGCGCCTCGAGCATCTCGGTGAAATCAAGGAGGTCGGCGGCAGTCGGTATTGGCGAGACCCTTCCCGTATGAGCGGACTCATTTCGCTTGTCGATGAGATCCTGAAGCTTCTTCGTGAGCGCGCTCTGCGACCAGCGAACCGAGTTCCCGGAGCCCTTCGCTATCGAAGGCCAGAACTCCTTGAGCCCGAGGCTCTTGCCTATCTCCTTCACCACGTCAGGGCTCGGATTGGCCTTCGTGTCAGCGAATGCCTCCCAAACAACTCGATAGGAGCCAGTGCCCGCGAACGGGGATTGAAGACGGGCCGCGATGTCCTCACGGGTCGCGCCGCCGAAAGGCGTCGTTCTGCCCTTGCGCGCGGCGAAGGAAGCCCTGGTCAACACCTGGCCTCCTCCCTCAAAGTGCCTGTTTTGAATGTCGAGGGGCAAATCGAAAAAGGACAGCCCCGAGAGCGAAAGCTGGTCGACGTACTCGCGTACAAGGTCCTTGAGAAACGCCTCGAAGTAGCCTGCCAGGAGAACCACGGCTGCGCACTGCTGGGTCTCGTGAAGGGCGAGGACCCGAGAATCGGCAAGAGCGTCGATGGTCTTCGCTTTGATCTCATCCGCCAGAGCCCGAATTCGCCCGAGGGAAGTCTGAAAATCGCCTAGCGCTCGTCGCATCGGTCTCTCAACGACTCGGCCGACGGCTGCGACCCGAAGATGGAACGGCTTTGGCCTCGAGAGCTGCATCCACTGCGGCGCGAGCCAAGCCTATTCGATTCCTGATCGCGGACTCGCCGTTGGTGCCGGTGTCAACTGCGCTCCTAAAGACCGGGTTGTCCGAATAAAGCTTCGCAAAGGCGGCCTGAATGCGAGAGGAAACCGGCGCTGTCAGCTTCGCCGTGGGTCGATCGGCGAGTGCCTGGATGACCGCATCGGAATAGGGGCTCGAGCGCTTCGGCCTTTTCCCGGAAGCCTTCTGGACTTTGAAGGCGTCGTCGCCGAAGACCCGGAAGCAGTTGTTGATGGCAAGGCGGAAGTCCGCCGCGTCCGTTTCCTGCTTCGAGGGGTCGATCTTGTAATCCGAGTTCTTCGTCTCCATGACGTCGCTGAGCCGGTCTTTGAAGCGCATTCCCATCAGGCTGCCGTCGCGCAGGGCGAAGAAACGGAGTACGAGCTCGAGGTCGGCCATCTCGCGGTAGAGAGAATTGCGCTCCAGTGCAACCGGATCACTCGAATCCGGTATCGCCCACAAGCGGCGAAAGGTCGGGTCCCTCGAAAGCTCGTGCAGCAAGGAGTTGAACCGCCCCGGGAAGATGGCGTTGCGCACCTCCATCGGATTGGCGATGACGCCTCCGGTGTTGAGCCGGTCGAAGACCTCGTACTTCACCTGCGGCGAGGACTCGCGCGTGAGCAGAATTGCGGGAAGGAACCGTCGCTCGATGGTCGCGGCGAAACCTTTGTTCTTCAGCCCTTCATAGGTCAGGCCGTTGAGCTCCTGCCATATCTTGAGGCCTTCGAGCCGCAGCTCGTTGCTCAGGAAGTTCTTCGCCGTGGTCAATCGCTGCCTGCCATCCAGGACGACATACTTGCCATATTCCTCCTCGCCCAGAAAAACGGGAGGAACAGGTACGTTCATGATCACGGATTCGATGAAGCGAGACTGCTTCTTCGAATCCCATCGATCACGTCGCTGGAAATCAGGCCGAAGGTTGATCTGTTGCTCGATCTGCGTCTTGAGAGTGAGCCAGGGCAGGTCGATTCTCGTCGGGAAGATCTGCCGCATTTGCTCCGCGTACTTCTCTTCCAAGGTGGCGAGGCTCGGCTCATCCGGACCCGGGCTCCCGACATCAATTTCTTCCTCGTCGGTGAGTTCAGATTTCTTGGTCATCGGCTCCCTCAGGCGGCTCGTTGAAGTGCGATCACGTCTTCTGTGTACTTCCTGTCGGGTACGTGCGCTGTGGCTCGTGAATTGATATTCGCCAAGACCTTCGACACGGGGACTCGCAGGACGATCCGGGCATCAAAACCGATGCTCTTGCCCAGGGACTGGAACAACTGCCCCAGGCGAACGGGAAGGTTCTTGTAGTACGAGCTCTGCACGACAAGGACTGCGCAGGCGCCGGGCTTGAGCACCCGATGGAGCTCCAACAGCGAGCGGTGAGCATCGGCGAAGTATTGCGAGTAGTGCCGGTGGTAGTAAGTGTCCGAGGCTTTCGAGGGATGATTGGCAATCCGGCGCAGTAGACATCTGACCGTGCCTGGCAGCTCCTCCATTCCCTGCGGCCGCTCCCCGCGCATCAAGTTGGTGCCCATCGCGGTGCTGCGCAGCTCGCGGAAGCGCTCACTCGTGGGCCCGATTCCAAGTGCCGCCAGCTCGAAGAGCGTGGCGCGGAAATAGTCGATGCGCGTGCAGTACGGCGGCGAGGTAATGACCGCGTCAATCGACTGGTCGTCGAGTGGCAGGTTCCTTGCGTCGCCGAGAAAGACGGCGCTGCGGGTGGCGCGGGTCGAAAAGCGCGTGGACGCCGCACTCTCGGCATCCGCCGCGCAGCTTTCGACCATGGAAAGGAAGGCCGTGTCGAACGTGTCGGCGGTCGCGTCGCCGCGTCGCTCGGGCGAAGACCAGGTCGGATTGGTTGTAGCCTTCATTCGAGCGAAGCCCCGGGAGGTGCGAATGAGGCAGAGCAAGAAGAAGGCGGCCAACGGCGGCGGCGTCTCTAGCTGGAGGTTGACCGGCATCTCGGCCTTGGTGCCGAGAAGGGCGAGGACGGCGCGCTCGATGCTCCGATACCTTCGGGTAAGGCGGGGCGAGATCCAGGCAAGCAGCGGATCAGTTGGTTCCAGGCGAGCGGCGGACCGTGTGGCCACCGCGAGCAGCTCGCGGGCTAATCCCTGTGAATGCGAGGCATCAGAGCTGTGCGCGAGGCGAGCCGCTGCAACAAGCGTTGCGACCGGATTGATGTCGAAACCGAGCGCGTCGCAACCGAGCGGATCGGCGACCGAGGTGGTGGTTCCCGCTCCGTTCCAGGGGTCGAGCACGGTCCAACCCGGCGCGGCGCCGAGTCCGATGAGAGCCTCGCGTACGAAATCCGAGGAATAGCCCGCGTAGTAGGGAAACCAGGACTCGACCCCATCCCGCCGCTTCGCCGGCTTGAGCGAGACCGCGTGGTCTTTGAGGTGACGCTCGAGGGTCGTCAAGGGGGCAAGTTGGTAAGGCTTCATGGCTTCCCTCACCATGCGGATGCGAGGATGCGGCCGGGCTTGAGCGGGCCGCGGTCCTCGAAGAAGCGCACGTAGACCGACTTGAGCACCCACCCGACCGCGGCCCGACGCGAGAGCAGATCGGTCCAGACCGCGTAGTCGTCGCCGACCTTCTCCTCGGCGTGGAGCTGGCGGGCGAGATCCTGGGCCGGGCCGGGGGCGAGGAGCTGGGTGCGGAGGTCGGCGGCGAGCTCGGCGGTGAGCTTGGAGAGGGCGTCGGTTAGTTCTTTGCGCTTTACCGGGGTCATTGGTCGAAAGTGCTTAACTAGCGGAACTCTGGGCCAGATGAATTGCCGACATAAGTCCCCATCGATACTCCTCGGCCGAACGATACCGCGAGGCTGCGGGCGCCAGTGCTCTTCTAATGACGCTGTCAATCGGCGTAAGGGCGGAATTCATTGTCGCGAGTGGAATGTAGTCCGACGGGTTTGGAAGGCGACCGGCAAGAATCTCATAGAGAATAACCCCACATGAGTAGATGTCGTGCCCCGGTGTCCTGAGCTTCGGATCCTCCCAAACCTCATGTGGGATGTAGGGCCCGCTTCCTATGGCAGTCGTTGTCAGGCTCTCATGCGTGGCGTCGTCGAAGAGGTAAGCGAGCCCGAAATCGACAATCACGGGTTGGTTGTCTGAGGAGCGGACAAGAATGTTTGCCGGTTTCAGATCTCTGTGCAGGATCTCTTTGCTGTGCGCGTGGGCGACCGCTCCAAGTATTTCGACCATTTGGTTGAGTCGTTCCAGGACCGGCTGCCCTTCCGATGCTTTGCGAAGATTTGGTCCATCGATGAATGGCATGACTAGAAACGGTGTCTCTTTGTCGAGCCCTGCATCTAAATAGGGCACTATTCCGCGATGCTGCAGTATGCGCAGTGCTCGTACTTCACGGTCGAATCGTGCCCTGGCCCGTTCGGCATTTGTGAAGGGAAGCGGGCGGTGGAACTTAATCGCGAAGTGAAACTCTCCGAATGGTGATTCGCGGGTTGCATGAAAAACCTCGCCAAATCCACCGCTGCCAATTTGCTCTCCGATCGTGTATTGGGATGATGGGTTTGTGTTTGGCGTGTCGTCGTCGTTGGTGGTGATGCTGCTGCCGGTCTCTCGTACTAAATGTGGAGGGTTCACGGAGAACCCGACCTTGTGCTGCCGGAGGATGTGGTTGATCGGGCCGGTCGGTGGGAGGTTCACTCGGAGCTTGGGCTCCTTGCTGATGTCGACCATTGCCGACCAAAAAGCATCGATGAATTCTGCCGTATTCAAATCGGTTTGACGCATGGCTTGGCTCATATCGGTAAGAGCCCAATCGGGTGTTGAGCTGGAGCCCGACCAGCCGAATCGACGCTTGAAAGCTTCGAAAACCGCTTGTTGGTCGCTTGCTTGGGATGCAATCCGTTCAATGAGTGCGATGAACTGTCCGACGGCATTATCGGGCATGGCGCCAAGAGCATTTGTAAAGCGCCATTCGCCAGGAAACTTAAGGAAAGTGTGGTACGGACTCTCCTGTGTAATGCTCACGCGTTCGTCTCCTTATGCAACGGCACCGTACTCGCATCCAAATGAAACACCGGCGTCCGCTCATTAAAGAGCGGCTGCCGCTTCGAAATCACGCCCGGCACCACCACCGCCCAAAACCCAACGTTCTCCCCAGTCGTCCGCACATAAAGCGCCTGCGGCAAATGCGTCGCCTCGCAAAGCCCGAGAATCCCCGTATCCCCCAGCACCACCGCCTTGCCCGGCCCGCCGTAGCTCTTCACCAACTGATCGAGCAGCGCCTCCGCCGCGGCCTATCTCCGGGTGCTTCTCTGGCGGCGTCACGACGAGGCGCCAGCCGTGGCGCTGGGAGGCGGCGCGGAGCATCTCGGCGGCGACGACCTCGGGCGGCTTGGTCGCGACCTGCAGCTCGGGCGGGAGGGCGTCCGGGCCGGTCCGGGCCGGGATGATGGAGCGGGTCTCGGCGGCGATGACTTGGTCGTCTTCGAGGCGGCAGTCGGTCAGCCCGGCTAGCTCGGTGGCGAGTTGGGAGGTGAGGGAGGCTGGCGGGGGTTCACCGTCGACGGGCGCATTGCTATGCGCCCCTACCGACGCGCTCGTGCTCGATTTCTGGACGGGCGCATTGCTATGCGCCCCTACCGACCTTCCATCCGGTTCGACGGAGCTAGAGCTCCATCCTCCATCCAGGACCGAGTCGCCGAACGCCCGCTGCACGTTCTCGGCGAGCTCCTCGATCCCGATCGGCAAGCGCACCCGCCGCAGCACGTACTCGAGCGCCTTCCTCAGCATCACGGGCGTCTCGTACAGCTCGTTCGAATCGGTGAGCCGCAGGTCGCTGAGCAGGCGAATCGCCAGCGACAGGTGATCCCGGTCGTACTCCGGCAGCACGGTCCGCAACGACCGCCTCGTCGCATCGGGATCCGCCGGTGGCCACTGCGTCGCGAGCTGCCTTGCCGTCTTCACGAACGACCCGAGCGCCGCCGCCGAGATCCCCGCGGCCAGCAGAAGCTCCGGTCCTTCACCCTCGGGATTCGGCTCGAGCGACAGCCGCGTCTCGTCGAGCTTCACGAGCAGCCGCACGAGACCCTCGGCGTGCAGCTCGTCTCCCGGTGGCCAGCGCTCGTCTATCGCCCGGACCAGCTCGTCGAGCCGGAGCACGCCTCCGGCCAGCTCGAGCTCCTCGTGGACCAGCTCGGCCAGCGGCTCGAGCCCGTTCCTGTCGATGCGCTCGAGCCGATACTGCCGGCTCACCTCGGCCTGCGTCGTGCGCAGCTCGTCGGCCAGCTCCTCCTGCGTGAGGATGCGCCCGCGGATGCCGAAGACGTCCGCGACGATGGGCTCCTGCTTCTTCACCAGCGGCGTGCTCGCCCGGGTCCAGATGGCCTCGAGCGTCGCCGGCGGGCTCTCGACGACGCTGCCGCTCTCGTCGAAGCGCTGCAGCGCCTGGACGATGTGCGCGACCTTCGCCGGCCCGATCCCCGGCAGACCGGTCAGGTCGTCGCGGGTCGCGGTCGCGAGCCGGCCGACGGTGGTGAAGCCCTTTCGCACCAGGCTCTCGGCGAGGCTCGCCGACAGGTCGAGCCGATGCAGGTCGGTCGGGTTGCCCTCGAGCGCGGGCCACAGCGGCCGGCGCACCGGCGCGGCTCCCGCGGCCGGCGGCACGCTGCGCCGTCGAAGCTGCGCCTGGAAGTCGAGCACCTCCTTGCGCTTCTTCTTGCCGAGGCCGCCGACGGCCTGCACCTGCGCGGCGGTCAGCGCCACCAGCTCGCCCTGCGTGCGCACGCCGGCGCGGCGCAGCGCGGCGACGATGGGCTGCGACAGGCTCGTCGCCGACAAGGACAGCTCGGGGCTGTCGGAGCTCGGGCCCTGCGGCAGCTCTATCTGGCCGCTCTTGAGCTTCTCGCCCAGCGCCTCGAGCAGCGCGGCGCGCATCGCGGGCGCCGACGGGTGGCGCGCCTCGCGGTCGGGGCTGAGCGCCTTCTCGAAGAACGCGGCGAGCGCGGGCTGATCGAAGTCGTCGGCGTCGATGCGCGGCCGGTCGCCGGGCGCGGGCGCCTCGTCGTCGAAGGGATGCCGGCCCGCGAAGAGCTCGAAGAGGCACAGCGCCGCCGCGTACCGGTCGGCCGCCGCGTCCCAGACGTGCAGCGAGGGGTCGCGATAGCGCGTGGTGCCGATGAAGAGCGCGTCGGAGGGCAGGCCGGCCAGCGAGAAGTCGATGACCGTCAGCCCGTCGTCGCCGACGATCAGGTTGTCGGGCTTGAGGTCCTTGTGCGTGACGCCCTTCTGCTCGAGGTAGGCGAGCGCGCCGAGCAGGTCCTCGGCGAAGGTGCGCAGCGTCTCGCGCGCGGGGTTCGGGTTCTCGACCAGCCAGCGCGACAGCGGCACGCCGCGTACCCGCTCCATCGCCAGCGTGAGCCGGTCGGGGACGAGGCCCGCCGAGACGTCGACGACGCCGACGATGCTGCGGTGGTCGAGCTCGCGCAGCGCCCGGAACTCGGTCTGCAGCGCCTCGGCGGCGCGTGGCTCGGGTCGCGCGACCTTCAGGGCGCGGGTCGATCCGCTCACGAGGTGCAGCGCCGCGTAGACGGTGGCGAGGCCGCCCTGGCCGAGCCGGTCGCGGATCTCGTAGTCGTTGCCGAGCCGGGTGCCGGGCTGGAGGTTCTCGGGGTCGAGCGCGCGCGGCTCGGCGCTCGACTCCTTGCCCTCGAGCACGCGGGCGAGCGCGGCGCGCGCCTCGGCGAGGCTCGCGAACCGGTCGGCGGGCCGCAGCGAGAGCATCCGCGCGACGACCGTGTCGTACGACTGCGGCACCGCAGGGTTCAGGTCGCGCAGCCGCGGCACCCGGCCGCCGAGCCGCAGCAGCTCCGCGGTCGAATCGAAGAGCGGCTTGCCGGCGATGAGCAGCCCGAGCAGCGCGCCCAGCGCGAACTGGTCGGAGAGCGGGGTCGCGTTCGAGAAGCCCTGCGCGACCTCGGGCGCGGCCCAGCGCAGCCGCTCGTCGTGCACCGTCGTCAGGCCCACCGTCTGGTTGCTGTGGAGCTGCTTGGCGAGGTCGAAGCCGGTCACCCGCAGGTCGGGCGCCTCGGCCTGGTTCTCGAGCAGGATGCACTCGGGCCGCAGCAGCCGGTGCACGATGCCCTGCGCGTGCGCGTGCTCGATGGCCTGGGCGATGCGGTCGAAGACCGCGACGCGGCGCTCGAGCCCGCTCTTGCCGGAGAGGGTGCGGTGATGGCGCTCTATCCAGGAGGCGAGGGTGATGCCGCTGAAGGCCTCGAGCGGCAGGCAGATGCCGGCCTCGTCGAGGAAGGGCGGATCGGCGTCGAGGACGTAAGGGTGCTGGCCGATGCGCGCGAGGACCTGCGCCTCCCAGCGGCAGCGCTCCTCGACGCGGCGGCGCTCGGCCTCGTCGGCGAGGGGGCCAAAGGGATAGACGCGCAGCACGCGCTCGACCCCGGAGATGGCGTGGCGGGCGAGGTGCTCGCAGAAGCGGTCGGTGCGCTCGAGGCTGCTCACCAGCTCCCACTCCCGGATCCGGCGCACCGGCCGGGTGCGGGGATCGGCGCCGACGAGCAGGTCGTGGAGCATCTTGCGCGCGTGCTCGTCGACCGCCGGCGGCTGGCCGCGGCCCGATCTCTCGGCGAAGGCGCGCGCGTCCTGCAGCGCCTCGATGACCGTGCGCCGAGTGTGGATGCGGCCGGTGCTCGCCGGGCCTTTGATGCCGTGATCGGTCGCGTGCGAGAGGAAGACGAAGTGCTCGACGAAGCGGCGGCCGGCCTCCCAGCTCTTGCGGCGCAGCTCGCCGGCGAGGATCTGGGCGGTCTTGCGGTTGAGCCGCAGCGGGCTGGGGATGGGCTCGGGGACGTACCAGTCGTGGTCGGTGCCCTCGATGCGCCCGCGGAAGCTCTTCATCTCCACGACGAAGAAGCCGTGCGGCGCGACGACGACCGCGTCGAGCTCGAAGACGACCCCGGATCGCTCGACGAGCCAGGCGTTCGAATAGACGGTGAAGTCCTCGGGCAGGCCGTCGACGAGGAAGCGGATGGCTTGCCGTTCAGCGTCGTGCGCCGGCTCGCCGATGGGGAAGTGCTTGGCCATCGCTCACACCAGCAGGACGGTCGCGTGGGGGAACCAGGTCTCGAGGGCGGGCTTGGCGAAGAAGCCGCCCTTGTCCGGATCGAGGCCGACGACGAAGTCGAAAGGCCCGCGGCCGCGCGCGGCCTCGAGCCTCGGATCGAAGAGGATGGGCAGCTCGCCCGAGGCGCCGCACTCGACGGCGACCAGGCCCGCGAGCGCGCGCTCCTGCCAGCTCCCGCAGGCGACGGTGAAGACGTCGCGGAAGTAGACCTCGGGGTTCGATTGCACGAGGTGGTGGGCGAGCTGGCCGCCGGTGCCGGGGATCTCGAGGACCCGGTGGTGCGGCTTGACCTTGTGGAGATCGGCCTTGGCCATGCGCGTCGGCAGGCCGAGCAGCTTGGCCTGGGCGAGGACGTAGTCGGGCGAGGGCGCGGCGAGCGAGAGGGAGGGGAGCGAGTCGAGCCAGGAGGTGACGAGCGGCTCGGGGAGCGCGGCGAGCCGGGCCTCGGCGCCGAGGAGGGCGGCGGCGTCGAAGCCCGCCGGCTGGGTGACCGCGGCGTCCTCGAGGAGCAGCTCTATTAGATCGATGGGTCCGAGCCGGCCCCGGAAGCGCTGCCAGGTGGCGTGGCTCGGCTCGAGGAGGCGCTTGGGGCGGCGGCCGGAGGCCTCTTCGCGGGCGAGGGCGTGGAGGGCCGCGGCGGCGAAGGTGGCGGTCGAGGCTACCGGCGCCGGGACGGGCTGCAGAGGCAGGGCGAGCACGGGGGGGGGCTTCCTCCAGCCGGGGCCAAGCGGTCTCGGCGCGATCGTTTGGAGTGTTGAGGAGCAAACCCTAGCACGCTCGGCGGACATGGGGACGAGAGGGCAAGGGCGCGTAGTTGCGGGTTTGAGCGAGACTGGAATGGTGTGGGAATAGCGGACGGGACAGGGATGCAGGGGAGGGAGAGGAGGCAGGGGGCGCCGCCGTCCCGGAGTCCGTCGGTCTGCTCTTCGGGACCGCGCGCCGGCGCTTCGGTTCGGGGCAAGGACGATCGGCCGGAGAGGCAAGTGTTGGGAGCGCCGCCGTTCCGGTGGCCCGTCGGTCTGCTCTTCGGGACCGCGCGGCGGCTTCGAGGCAGGACCATCCGCCAGAAGGCAGGTATTGGGGCGCCGGCCACCCCGGCGGTTTGTGTGCGCATGAAGAGGCGCTGAAGCGAAGGCGAGACGGATTTCTCGACTCACCCCCTTCACCCCCTCGTCGAGGCCAAGAGCAGCAGCTCGACCTGCACCCGCCGCCAAGGATTGCTCGAGCGGCGCAGCTCGGCGATGCGCGCCTGCATGACGGCACCCTGATCGAGCAGGCAGGCGGCAGCTTCGTTCTCGGACCGGGGCACGTAGCCGATGCGGTGCGGGCCGAAGTGGATGGCGATGGCCAGCTCGTCGAAGCGGTTGTCGGGCTCGCGGCGCAGCTCGAGCAGCTCGCCGACCTGGAGCTGGTGCCAGACGCGCTCGCCCTCGTGGAACTGGAAGCCCGCCACCGGCGACTCCTGGAGCACCAGCCAGCGCTGCTGGACCTGTGCGCTAGCCTTGCGCTCACCTCCCCGAAGAAGGAGCGGTGTGGCCAGGAGCGTGGATAGGAATCCGCGTCGATCCATGCTGGACCTCCTCGCGCTGCTGCTCTTCTGCCTTCGCTGCAAAGCCAAGGATAGGCGCGGCACGGACACGGTTCGCCCCAACCAACTGGGAAGGGCAGACCAGCGCGAGGAAGCGATCGAAGACCAGCGGCTGGCGCTTGCGCGCGAGCTCGGCACTTCCCGGGCACCGACCTCCAGGCTCATACCACGCGCGCTTGCGGCGAATCTCTCGCGAGCCTTGATCCAAACGAGAACGCCGGCCGGCCTGGGGAAGGCCGACCGGCGTCTTGCTCACCACCGATGGAGTGCGGGCCAAGGGAGCAGCCCGTCGCCCTACTGCGGCTCGACCGGCTCGCCCGTCTCGTTGCTCGTCTTGCTCGAGCCGGCCTTGCGGTGGGCGCGACGGGCGCGCAGCAGGATGTCCTTGTTGAAGCGCCCGGCGATCTCCGCGTTGTCCATGAAGGCCAGGCGGCCGATGCGGTTCATGTCGTCGATGAGCTCGAGCACCCGGCCCTTGGCGACGTTGAGGTCGGTCGTCTTCTCGGGGCTCACCTCGCGCGCGTCCTCCTGCGTCGAGTTCGCCTCGAACAGCGCGGTGCGCAGCCGGTCGTGCTCGGCGAGCGCCGACTGGCCGTCGAAGTAGGCCTTGAGCGGCTCGTCGAGGGCGACGACGAACTCGCGGGTGCGGTCGGCGTGGTCGAGCAGCTTCTTCGTCGAGCTGCGCACCCGCTTGTCCACCGAGAAGCAGTTGGACTCGATGCCCTTGGGCTTGAGCTCGCGGATGACGATGGGCGCCACCAGGTTCAGCCGGAAGAAGTGGTCCTTGAGCGCCTGGAAGAGGGACGCCTCGCTGCGGGTCGCCCCGGTCGCCGTCCCCCAAAGCCCCTGCCTCGAGCCGAGCAACGAGGTGATCGAGGCGAGCAGCGCGACCAGCTCGGCGAACTTGGCCTCGGTGAAGCCGTGGGACAGCAGCTTGGTCTTGTACGTCGTACCGGTCTCGATCGACTTGCCCGCCTGCTCGACGACGCCGGCGGTCGGCTCTCGCTCGCCCTTGGTGGCGAGCCGTTCGCGTTCTGCCTTTTCCATCTCTTCTTTCCTTTCGTTGGCCCCGTGGACGTTTGGGGTGGAGGCATCCGACGACGACTTGGAGAGGGCAGCTACGAAAAAAACTGTGCACCCCGAGGTTCCGTTGGATGGTTGACAGTGGACCGGAGCGGTGGGGACCGGGGGCTTGTCCGGGGAAGCGGGGGGGAGCCGTGAGAGTCGGTCCGCTCGGTCGGGGCAACGTCGCTCGGCGACCTCTCGCAGGCGCAAAGCTTGGTCTGCCCGCGAGGTGCGCGGCATCGAAGAAGACCGGGGCTCTCGCGCGGTCCTGTCGGGAAGAGGGCGCTCGGTCGATCGTCTCGTGTTCGAAGGGGTGATGGCGCCCGCGCAGGGAGACGCCGCGACTCTCTGAGTTGGCGGGTGGTCCGGGTTGAGGAGCGGGGTGCGACGCCCCGAGTTGGTGGGTGGTCCGGGTTGAGGAGCAGGGTGCGACGCCCCGGGTTCGAGGATGGTCCGGGTTGAGGAGCGGGGTGCGACGCCCCGAGTTGGTGGGTGGTCCGGGTTGAGGAGCGGGGAGCGCCGCTTCGAGTTCGAGGTGGTCCGGGTTGAGGAGCGGGGTGCGACCCCCCGAGTTGGTCGATGGTCCGGGCCGAGGACCATGGTGCGCCCCCCCGAGTTGGTGGGTGGTCCGGGTTGAGGAGCGGGGAGCGCCGCTTCGAGTTCGAGGTGGTCCGGGCTGAGGACCATCGTGCGACCCCCCGAGTCGGTAGGTGGTCCGGGCTGAGGAGCATCGTGCGATCCCCGAGTTGGAAGGCGGTACCGGCTGAGGACCAGCCGGCGATCCCCAGAGTCGGTGGGTCGATCCGGGCGAAGCCCTTGAGTGCTCGTCGCGGAGATCTCAGCGGCCGGCGGGCAGGGGGCTGAGTCCGTACGAGGTCTGGGAGAGGGAGTCTGGTCGACCGAGGACTCGGTGTGAGCTGAGTGATCCCTGATGCTGCTGGCCTCGTCCCGTTGACCTTCGGTAACCATCGGCCGCGAAATCGACGGCGCACAAGGCCGGCCGCGCGTGACCTCGCCGCTGTCGGCCCGGACCAAGGTCGTCTACTCGGAACAAGGGCCGGCCATCGGTCGAGCCTTCCGCACCGCCCGCGAATCAGTGAATTGCCAGATTTGCTCCCTCCCTCCATTTCCACTCACAATCACAGCCATGCTCTCCCTATCGCTCCTGTCGGGGCCGAGGCGTCTGGCTGCATTAGGCTTGGCGGTCCTCTTCTTTGTCTTCCCGCGTTCGGGAACGCAGGCCGCCGAAGGCGGCTCGTTCGATCTCGAGCGCCTTCGCCTTGATCCGTCGGCGCTCGACTCACTCTCGGTCGGCTCGGGCCGCGTCATGTCGGAGGGCCAGCTCCGCATCGCCCTCGGCCTGCACTACGAGAGGAGCCCTCTGCTGGTCTTCGGAGAAGACGGCGAGAGCCTGGGCGCCATGGTGGGCGATCGCCTCACCGCGCACCTGATGGCGGCGATGGCGGTCCACCCCCGCGTCGAGCTGGGCGCCCACCTCCCCATCGTCGCCTTCCAGCAGGGCGACGACCTCTCCTCGTGGCAGCTTCGCAATCCGCGCGCCTTCGCGTTCGGCTCTCCGACCCTCAGCGCTCGAGGCGTCATCCTGCGCCGCGCCGACGGCTACCCCACGGACCTGTCCGCGGCGGCGCGGCTCGTCATCCCCGTCGGAAGTGACGGGGCCTTTGCGCGCGACAGCTTCTGCGTCGCGCCTTCGCTCTCTGCCGGCCGCGAGCTGGGGCCCGTGCTGCTTTCCGCCGAGGTGGGCACTCAGCTTCGCGGCAGCGTCGACGTCTACGGCGAGCGGCTCGGCAGTCAGCTCGACGTCGGCGCGTCGGTGCTCGCGCACTCCTTCTTCCTCAAGCCCGAGCTCGTGCTGCGGGGCCACGTTCCGCTCACCGACGCGCCCGCGTCGATGGAGCTGCTGGCGGGCGCGCGCTACGTGATCGGAGCCTTCGAGCTCTTTGCGTTGGGCGGGCCGGGCTTCGGAACCACGCCCGGGACTCCGCTGTTTCGCGTACTCGTGGGCGGAGCCTTCCGCTCGCTGGAGGTCGCGGCTCCACCGATCGACAGATGTGCCGCCGGTCAGAGTCACCTGCCCGCGGAATGCCCGGCGCTCGACGACGACGGCGACGGCGTGAACAACGGCGCCGACGCCTGTCCGCTCGTTGCCGAGGACCTCGACGGCTTCGAGGACGGCGACGGGTGCGTGGACGCCGACAACGACGGTGACGGCATCGCCGACGTCTCCGATAGCTGTCCGCTGCAGAAGGGCGTGGCAGCTTTGGCGGGCTGCCCGGACACCGACGCCGACGGGGTCGCCGACGACAGCGATCGTTGCCCGCAAAAGCCGGGGCCGGTCAAAGAGGAGGGCTGTCCGGACAGCGACGGCGACGGCTCTGCCGACCACCTGGACGAATGCCCGACCCTCGCGGGCGCAGCCGATCGCAAAGGTTGCCCCGAGCCCGACAGCGACGGCGATGGCCTTGTCGACTCTGCTGACAAGTGCCCGCAGGAGCCGGGCATCCCCGAGACCCGCGGGTGCGCCCCGGTCGACGCGGACGAGGACGCGGTCGCGGACCACCTCGACAACTGTCCGAACGAGAAGGGCCCGGCCTCGAACCAGGGCTGCCCGGAGAAGAAGAAACAGCTCGTCGTGATCGCCCGCGGCAAGCTGGACATCAAGGACAAGGTCTACTTCGCGTCCGGGCGGTCGACGATCCTGCGGCGCTCGCACGCGCTGCTCGATCAGATCGCGTCGGTGATCGCAGGACACCCCGAGCTCGTGCGCATCGAGATCGAAGGCCACACCGACGATCGCGGCGCCGCCGAGGCCAACAAGCGGCTCTCGCAGCAGCGCGCCGAGTCGGTGCGCCGCTATCTGATCGAGAAGGGCATCGAGGCCTCGCGCCTGGTGGCCGTTGGCTTGGGCGAGGAGCGTCCCGCGGTGCCCAACGACACCGCGGCGGCCCGCGAGCAGAACCGGCGGGTGGAGTTCCGCACTTTCGACGGGCCGGAGCCGGCGTTCGCGCCTGCGCCGCTGCTCGTGCCGAAGTCGAATCCAGAGGAGGGGCGATAGATGAGAAGACACGCTCGAGGTGTGCTGTCGGTCGTTCTGCTCCTCGGCCTCGCTGCATCGACGGCGAACGCCCAGACCTTCCCCGCCGACTCGCAGTGGGAGCCGCTCGTCCGCGACGGCGTGCCGCTCTGGGACACCGCCGGTGACGGCCAGAACTCCCGTGACGTCGTCGGCGACGCGAGCAACCCGTCGGCCTACGTCTACTCGGACGCCACGCACCTGTTCTTCCGGCTTCGCGTCGACGCTTCGGCGATGAAGAACGCAACCGCGTTCCAGTCGTTCGGCTGGGCGTGCGAGCTCGAGCTCGACGGCAATCTCCAGGCCTACGAGTACATCGTGATGCTCAACGGCATCGCGAACCCGGACGTCGTCGAGCTCTCGCAGAACACGAGCCCGTCGCTGAACGGCTCGCCCAACGATCCCGCCGAGGCCCTGCTCGGCACCTTCGCCGTGCCGCCGCATGGCAGGCAGATGCCGGCTCCCACGAGCTTCAACGGCACCCCCGACTACTTCGTCGACTGGGCGGTTCCCCTGTCGGCGCTCGAGGCGGCGGGCATCGAGGTCGGCGGCCCGATGCTCTTCATCTGCGGCAGCTCGAGCAACGCGGCGAACCTGACCGCCGACCTGCTCGCACCCAACGGCGAGACGCTGATTGGCGACCTTGTCTCCGATCCCATCGCGTGCGGCGACGGCGGATGCGACCGGTGCGAGACCGCCGAGGCCTGTGGTCCGGCTTGCCTGCCCTGCGCGGCGCCGACGCCCGCGTGCGACCCCGCGACCCTGACCTGCGTCGAATGCGCGGCGAGCTCCGATTGTCCGGTGAGCGTGCCGGCCTGCGACCCCTCGACGAACACCTGCCAGCCCTGTGTCGGGGACGCGGACTGCTCGGGCCGCGCTGCGACTCCGGCCTGCGACTCGACGACCGGCGGCTGCGTCGAGTGCACGGCGACGAATGAGGCTGCGTGCACGGGCGCGACCCCGGCATGCGACACCGCGAGCAACACCTGCGTCGCTTGTCTCGCCGACGCCGACTGCCCGGCGGGCGCGCCGGTCTGCGACGAGGGCTCGATGACCTGCGTCGGTTGCGGTGTGGACGCCGATTGCGCGCGGTTCCCGTCGAACCAGGCCTGCAACCCGACGAGCGGATCGTGCGTCGAGTGCACCGCGACGAGCTCGACCGCGTGTGGCGGGGCGACGCCGTTCTGCGACCTCGCCACGAACGCGTGCGTGGGCTGTCTCGCCGATTCGGCCTGCGCCCCGTCAGCGCCCGTGTGCGATTCGGCCTTGAAGGCGTGCGCGGGATGCGCGGGAGACGCGGACTGCGCCGCCTACCCGGCTAGCCCTGCCTGCGAGGCGGTGAGCGGAGGCTGCGTCGAATGCACGCCGGGAAACGAGGCGCTCTGCGGCGGCCTGACGCCGATGTGCGACCCGGGAGCGTGGGAATGCGTCGGGTGCGTCGGAGCCTCCGACTGCTCGCCGGCGACGCCGGCCTGCGATCCCGGCTCGAAGCTGTGCGTCGGGTGCGGGAGCGACCTCGACTGCTCTGCCTACTCGGCGAGCCCGGCCTGCGACGCGACGAGCGGCGCGTGTGTCGAGTGCACCGGCTCGAACGACTCGGCCTGCGGCGGCACGACACCGTTCTGCGACGCGGGCGTCAACACCTGCGTCGGCTGCCTGGCCGATGTGGACTGCCCGGTGACTTCGCCGGTGTGCGATCCCGGGACGAAGAGCTGTGTCGGTTGCAGCGCGGACGCTGACTGCGCGGCGTACGCGGCGACTTCGGCGTGCAACACGACGAGCGGCGCTTGTGTCGAGTGCACCAGCACGAACGACTCGGCCTGCGCCGACCCGACCCCGCTGTGCGACGCGGGGCTGTCCGTCTGCGTCGGCTGCCTCACCGGCGGTGACTGCCCGCCGACCTCGCCGGCGTGCGATCCGGTCAGCGGGAGCTGCGTCGGATGCGCGGGTGACGTCGATTGCGCGGGCTTCGCCGATGCTCCTGCCTGCTCGGCCAGCGGAGCGTGTGCCGAATGCAGCGCCCAGAACGACGCTGCCTGCAACGGCACGACGCCGCTGTGCGACGCGAGCACGGGCACCTGCGTCGGGTGTCTCTCCGACGGCGATTGCCAGGCGAGCGCGCCGGTCTGCGATCCCTCGACGAACGGCTGCGTCGGCTGTGGTGAAGACGCGGAGTGCGCGGCGTTCGCGAGCGCGCCTGCGTGCGATGCCGCCAGCGGTTCCTGCGTCGAATGCACCGCGACGAACCGCGAGGCCTGCGGCGGGTCGACGCCGATCTGCGACGCCTCGACCAATACCTGTGTCGGCTGCACGGGCGCGAGCGATTGCCCGGTGGACGCTCCCGTTTGCGATCCGGTATCGAACGACTGTGGCGGGTGCAGCGATGACCTGCAGTGCGCCGGCCACGCCGGTTCGCCTGCCTGTGACCCGGAGACGGGCGGCTGCGTCGAGTGCACTGCGGGAAATTCCTTGGCCTGCGCCGGGGACGAGCCTCTTTGCGACGAGGCGACCAATAGCTGCGTCGGGTGCCTCGCCGACAGCGATTGCCCGGCAAACGCGCCCGTCTGCGATCCGTCGACGAAGGTGTGCGGGGGCTGCAGCGAGGATGCGGACTGCGCCGGCCGTCCGGGCGCGCCGGCGTGCAACACGACGAGCGGCGCATGTGCGGAGTGCACCGCGCAGAGCTCGAGCCTTTGTACGGGCGCGACGCCGATTTGTGACCCCTCGACCTCGACGTGCGTCGGCTGCCTCGCGGACGGCGACTGCTCGGAGAGCGCGCCAGCCTGCGATCTGGTGGATCACACCTGCGGTCCCTGTGTGCGCGACGAGACCTGCGCGAGCCGGGCGGGCACGCCGGCGTGCGATGTCGACAGCGGCACCTGCGTCGTCTGCACGCCGAAGAATCCGGCCGCGTGCGGCGGCGCGACCCCGGTCTGCAACCCGGCAACCGAGAGCTGCGTCGAGTGCCTTTCCAACTCGGACTGCCCGGCGGCGCAGCCTGTCTGCGATCCGGCGACCCACCGCTGCGGCGGCTGTGAGAGCGAGGCCGATTGCTCGGGCCGAATCGGCGCGCTGGCCTGCGACACGGCGAGTGGCGCCTGCGAGGAGTGCACGGCCGAGGCTCAGGACCAGTGCCGCGGCAGCACGCCGGTCTGCGACACCGAAGCCTCCGAGTGCGTCGCCTGCCTGTCGAGCGCCGACTGCCCGGATTCAGCGCCTCAGTGCGACGTCGAGACCCGGAGCTGCGGCGCATGCACAGGCTCTGAGGCTTGCGCCGGCCGGCCTTTGACGCCGACGTGCGGCGAGTCTGGGACCTGTGTGCAGTGCACGGCCGAGGATGCCTCGAATTGCCGGGCGGGCGCCTGTGACGCAGTGGCGTCGACGTGCCACGGCTGTCGCCGTGACTCGGACTGCCCGGCCTACGCGCCGCAGTGCGATGTGGCCGCCGGCACCTGCGGCGGCTGCACCAGCGACGGCGCCTGCGCCGGCCGTGCCGAAGCCTTGGCCTGCGACGCCGCGAACGGCGGCTGTGTGGAGTGCACGCCCGACGACGCCGAAGCGTGTCGCGGCTCGAGCCCGCTGTGCGATCCGCAGAGCTCGACCTGCGTCGGCTGCCTCGAGGACGCGGACTGCCCGGCCTCGAGCCCGGTATGCGACCCGGTAGCCGACCGCTGTCGGACCTGCACGAGCGACGGGGACTGCGCGGAACGTCCGGGGTTGGAGGCCTGCAACCCGGCGACGGGGAGCTGTGTGGAGTGCACGCCATTGAGCGCCCAGGCCTGCGGCGAGGTGGCCTGCGATGCGGCGACCTCGACGTGCGCCGGCTGCCGGGCGGACAGCGATTGCCCGGCCGCGCTCCCGGTCTGCGACCCGTCGAGCCGCCAGTGCTCGCCGTGCGGGAGCGATCTGAACTGCGCGGCGCGGCCGACCATGCCGGCCTGCGATGCGGCCACCGGCGCCTGTGTCACGTGTACCGCCTCGAGCTCGGGCGCCTGTGCGGGCCTCTCCTGCGACCCGGAATCGTCGCAGTGCGCCGGCTGCGCGAGCGACGCGGACTGCCCGGGCACGAGCCCGGTCTGCGACGAGGCGACGGGACTCTGCGGACCTTGTGGCGCGAGCGACGCCTGCTCGGCGCGGTCCGATGCTCCGGTGTGTGACCTGGGCTCGGGCGGCTGCGTCGAATGCACGCCGGCCGACCCGGCGGCATGCCCCGCGGCGACGCCGCTCTGCGACGCGGACCGTTCGCAGTGCGTCGAGTGCCTCTCGAACGCGAGCTGCCCGGGCGATCAGCCGGTCTGCGATCTGGTGGCTGGGACCTGTGGCGGCTGCGCCTCTGATGCCGACTGCACCGGGCGGCCGACGGCGCCGGTCTGCGACGTCGGGAGCGGCAGTTGCGTGCCGTGCACTCCGGCGAACCACAGGGTCTGCGCCGGCGCGGCTCCCGCCTGCGACCCGGAGACCTTCACCTGCGTTGGCTGCGTCGCCGACGCCGACTGTCCGGCCTCCGCGCCAGTCTGCGATTCGGCCTCGCAGCAGTGTGGCGAGTGCTCGAGCGACGCCGACTGTGAGGGCAGGGAAGGGCTGACGGCCTGCAATCCGGACAGCGGCGGCTGCGTGGTGTGTACGGGCTCGAACGCCGGCGCCTGCGGCGGCGACGCCTGTGATCCGGCGACGGGCGCCTGCACGGGATGCCGGTCGAACGCCGACTGCCCGGCCTCGGCTCCGGTGTGCGGCCTCGCGACCGGGACCTGCGGGCCCTGCAGCGAGAGCGCCGACTGCGAGGGCCGCGCGGGCGCCGGGGTCTGCGATTCGGGCAACGGCGGCTGTGTCACCTGCACGCCGCAGGAGGCCTCGGCCTGCTCGGGCGCGACCCCGGTCTGTGATCCAGAGACCTCGAGGTGCGTGGGCTGTCTCGCCGACAGCGACTGCCCAGCGAGCGCTCCGGTCTGTGACGCGTCGTCGCGGCTCTGCGCGGGATGCGATTCCGATGGCGATTGCTCGACGAGGCCGACGACGCCGGTCTGCAACAGCGCGACGGGCGTCTGCGTCGTGTGCACGCCACAGAGCTCGGGGGCCTGTGGCGATGGCCTCTGCGATCCGGCGAGCTTGTCCTGCCAGGGCTGCGCTTCGAACGCGGACTGCCCGGCGAGCGCGCCGAGGTGCGAGCTGGCGACCGGCACCTGTGGGCCCTGCAACTCGAACGCGGTCTGCTTCGGCCGGCCCCAGGGCGGGGTGTGCGACCCGGAGAGCGGCACCTGCGTCGAGTGCGTGGCCGATCAGACTGCGACCTGCGCCGCAAGCCAGCCGATATGCAGCCCGCTGAGCGATAGCTGCGTCGAGTGCGTCAGCGACTCGGACTGCCCGGCTTCGGCTCCGGTCTGCTCGCCGGCGGGAGAATGCGTCGGCTGCAATTCTGCCGAGGACTGTGAATCCAGGCCCGCTCATGCCTGCAACGTCCACACGGGCGAATGCGTCGAGTGCACTCGCGAGGACAAGACGGCCTGCCCCGGTGAGCTGCCGGTTTGCGATTCGACGAGCCAGACCTGCGCGCAGTGCCTGCCGCCGCCGAGCGAGGACGCGACGGCGTGCCTGGAGGAAGCGAACGGGCATCGCTGCGTCGTCGACGATCTCGGCCAGGGCGTCTGCGGCTGCCTGGGCGATGAAGACTGCGGAGGTCCGATGTCCGGGCGCGTCTGCGAGCCCTCCATCGGCCGCTGCGTCGATGGCTGCTCGCCGGCGTCGGGGCGCAACGGATGCCCCGACGAGCTGTTCTGCTCATCGACCGATCCTGACCTCATCGGCGTCTGTGGGCCGTCGTGCGTCGCCGACGTGCAGTGCGCGGAGCTGTCGCGGGCGACGCCGTTCTGCGACGAGGCCGGCGGCACCTGCGTCGAGTGCACCGAGGACGATCACTGTGAGGGTCAGACCGGACCGCGCTGCTCCGAGGCACACACCTGCGTCGAGTGCACGCCGCAGCGGAACGGGTGCTCCGCGGAGGGCGCCGGCTCGGCCTGCCTCGGCGACGGGGCCTGCGGGTGCCGGACGGACGATGACTGTCGGCTCGCGGCGGGCGGCCGGATCTGCGGCCTCGCGAGGCAGCGTTGCCAGCCAGGCTGCCGCGTCTCGACCGACTCCGGTTGTCCGGAAGGGCAAAGCTGCTCGTCGACCGGTGACGGGGCGGGCGAGTGCGTTCCCGAGGAGCCCAAGCAGCCCGGATACCGCATCGCGGGCGGCGGCATCGACCTCGGTTGTTCCGCGGCGGGCTCGGCGGCTTCGCCGACCGTCCTGGGCTTGCTCCTGGCTCTCACGTGGCTGATGAGGCGCCGGAGGTAGAGCGGGGACGCATCGCGGCAGCGCTGCTCGAGTCGAGGAGAAGGCTCGGGCGGCGCCCCTGGCCTTTCGAATCACGGCCGCGGCCCGGCGCGCAGCTCTTTCAATTCCGGCCCCGGCGCAGGTCGAGAGCCTGGCGAAAAGCCAATTATCCGCAATGGCGCCAGGGACGCGTCTGCTCTACGCTGGGCGGCACTCCACCCCCGAGGTTTCGAAAATGAGACGCTGCACCAGCGCCGCGCTCGTCCTGGCCTGACGCTCCTCTTCGGCTGCTCGGCCGGCGGCGGCGAGCCTTCGCTCGACGCAGGGGCAGCTCTCGACGACTCGAGCGCAGTCGATTCGGGCCCCGACGCCTCCTCGAGCGACGCCGACGCCTCGACGGACGCTGGCCTGCCCGATACCGGGAGCAGCGACGCCGGCGAGCAGGACGCAGGCACGGTCGATCCCGATTCCGGTCGGCCGCGGGCGTCTGTTTCTGTCAGCCGGGAACGCGGGGCCCTGCAACGGGCGCTACCTTGCCATGCGCGGTCGATGGGAGCTCGGGCGCGTGCGTGGACCTGCACGCCGTTTCGCTGCTTCTCGCGCCGGTCGCGGGGTTAAGGCCGCCCCCGACTGCCGGTATCCTCCTGGTTGTGGCTACCAGGGGGACTTCATGGGACACGCAACCCATTTCCTGTCGAGGCTCGATCGTCTGGAACTGCCGGAGATTGAGCTCGCTCTGTCGCTGTACCGCGACACCGAGCTGCTGCGCGCGGTGATCAACTGGGCGAACATCCCCGAAGGCCACGAGCGGGTCGCAATCGGCCTTCGGCAGGAGGATGGTGGCCCGCACCTCATCGTCACCCGCGGCGGTGACTTCGTGACCTGCCTGGGCTCGGGGATGAAGATCGGCGACCACCCGGTCATCTCTCGGGCGCGCTTCGACGGCATCGTGTCGCGGATCGAGACGCTCCGAGAGCGGAGCGCGCTGGCCAGGTCGCTCACGGAGCCGGGCCACAGGACGCGGCAGCTCCTGATGCGCGTTCTCACCGCCGGTCATGCGCTGGCGCGAGAGGACTTCCTGGCGGCTTGCTCGTTCGTGCCCCTGATCCGCGCCTTCCTGCTCGTCCAGATGAGCGAAATGGCCGATAGGTGTCGCGACGAGTGGGCTCCGCTCTCGTCACTGGCGGCGAGCCTGGGCCCACGAATCAAGCGCAAACGCGAAGGCTTGCTTCACTTCTGGAACAGGCTCTGGGCTGTCGGACACTACGCCGCTCTTTTCAGCGAGGGCGCCCGAGACTTCGGGGCGATTCTCACGGAGGAAACCGGAAAGCCTCTGCCCTGCCTGACGGTATGGGCGTACGACTGCGGCTTCGTGCCGTCGATCGTGCGCGCGATGCGGCTCCCGCTGCAGCTCGGCAAGTCGGCCCTGCCCGTCTACAAGCTGATCTACCGGGACTGTGGCGGGCGAACGGACCTGCTGCATGGAGCCAGCGGCCTGGTCGCCATTGGGCTCGGGCACTCGTCGCTGCGCGCACAGGTGCGCAAGACGCTCGAGCGAGTGCCACCAATGCTCACAGACCCTTCCCTTCGAACACAGTTCGGCCCGTTCTTCGGCAGGTTGGCGACGGACCCGCGCTTCGCCCGCTCCGTCGCGGTGGCCTGTGGTGACAAGGCCTGGAACGTGTGCGCCGAAGCGTTGCCCAAAGACTCGCCGTGGCGGCGGGAGAGCTACGGCACGGAGGCCGCGCAACATGCCTTCGCGGCATGGATGGCGTGCAACGCCCCCTCCCACCGGGAAGAAGAGCCCGGCATCGCTCTCAGCGCAGTGCCGGCAGCAGTGCTGCGTCCTGTCGAGATGCTCTACCTGCCTGGCGAAGGCATCCGCGACCTCGACGTGCATCTGGGCGCCGATTGGGCATTCGACCAGACCGTTCGCATGCTCGACAGCTATCGGAAGCACGGAGCCGTCACACCGGTGCGCGCCGCCGACCAGCCAGGGCCCAACGAGCGCTGCTCCTGCGGCAGCGGCAAGAAGTTCAAGCGCTGCTGCATGCTCCTGGCGAGCTGAAGGCTCGCGGCGAGCCTCTGGGAGCGGGCTTCCCGGCGATCGCTCCCCTCGCGCCAGTCCACCTATCTGAACGCGCGCGCCACCGCGAACCAAGCCCCCTCCCTTTCGGCGCGCTGAGGGGCAGCGCTCGTCCCTGCGGGGTTCGAGCGCCGCTTTCCGGCGAGCTGCAGTCAGCTCTCGGTCCCCTCGGCCGAGCCGCCTTCGTCGCCGCTCTCGTCGTCACTGCCCTCGTCATTGAGGGCTTCTTTGAGCGCGTCCTCGGCCAGCTCCTTCAGCTTGTCCTTCAGGTCGTCGGCGCTCCGAGTCGGGTTGGTGATCGCTTCGATTCCGGTCTTGGTGCACTCGATTGCCACGTCGCCGCCCTTGTCGGCGGCTTTGTGCAGTCTCTTGTGCGCCTTCTCGGCGTTCTCGAGCGCGTCGTCGCCTTCCTCGGTGATGGCGTCGTACGAGCTTCGCGCTCGCTTCACCTCGGCGCTCTGGGCGAATTGGCGGATCTTGTTGGCGATGACCGCGCCTGCGAGCACCGCGCCCACCGCGACGAAGAAGAGCCGCCCGCTCGGGTCGGCGCGCAGCACCGGATTGCCGCCTCCGTAGCCGAAGGGATCCGCACCGGTCTCGATGCCGCCGGGGTCCGGGCTGAGGAACTCGCCGACGATCGGATCGTAGAAGCGCGGGCCCGCCTGATAGAGGCCGGTCTCCGCGTCCCAGGCCATCCCGTGGAAGCCGATAGGCGGCCCGCCGGGCTCGGCGGCCGAGTAGCGCAGGCCGAGACAGTCCTCCTGCAACACTGTCAGCGCGCCGGTCTCGTCCGAGACGCCGATGACGCGCTCGAAAGGATCGACGTGGACGTAGCGCGCCCGGCTGCCGGAGACGGCAAGCGTGTACGGCGCGCTCGCCCACGCGTGGACGAGGTGCCACTCGGTCCCGTCGGGCTCGACGACGCGCACGGGCCGGTCGCTGTCGGGCAGGTAGCCGTAGCGCCAGCTCCCCGCGGCGATGGTGCGCCGCACGCGCCGGCCGCTGCCGTCGTAGTCGTAGCTCGCCACCGTCTCGCCGCCCTGGCGCACCGACGTGAGCCGGCCGCCCGCGCCCCAGACGTACTCGGTGACTTGCGAGGGGTCGGCCTTCGAGGTGCGCCGCACCCGCCGGCCGAGCGTGTCCCAGGCGTAGGTGAACTGGCCGTCGTCGACGAGCCGCCCGCCCGCGTCGCGGCTCCAGGCGACCCCGCCGGCGCTCGCGCGCGCGCCGGCCTTGTCGTAGGTCCAGCTCTGCAGGGTGTCGCTGCACGAGGCGAGCTGGTTGAAGGCGTCGTAGCCGTAGGTGCGGGTGACGCCGAAGACCGTGCGCGTCGCCGGCCGGCCGGCCGCGTCGTAGGTCCACTCGAAGACGACCGTGCCGCCCGGGGTCTGCTCCTCCTGCCGCGCGACCCGGCCGTGCTCGTCGTAGACCCGGCGGGTCGTCACGCCGTTGCCGCGCGCCAGCGTCTCCAGCCTGCGGGCCGCGTCGAAGGTCGCCACCAGCACGTCGCGCTCGTCGCCGACGCCCGGGGTGGAGCGCACCACGCGCGAGACCTTGCCGTCGAAGTCGCGGTGCTGCGTGAAGGCGGTCGCGCCGATCTCGTGGCGCACCGTCCCGGCCGCCGAGCGCGAGCGCGAGAGGACGAAGCGCGAGGCCTCGCCGAGCGCCTCGTGCGGGGTGATCGCCACCTGCCTCCAGCCGATGCCCGGGTCGAAGGAGCGCGACTCGGTGAGCAGCGGGTCGGTGAGCCGCTTCACGCGCCCGAGCTCGTCGTACTCGAGCTCGAGCCGCGCTCCGCGCGCCGCGCCGGAGAAGATGCGCTGGAAGAGCCGCCCCGCGTCGTCCCAGACCAGCTCCTCGGAGCTGCCGTCGGCGAAGCTCTGCCGCGTGCGCCGCCCCTGCGAGTCGAAGCTCTGGCCTACCGGGCCCTCGGCGGGCGCCTCGATGCGGGTGAGGTTGAAGGCCGCGTCGCGCACGTAGCGCCAGACGCGCCCCTCGCCGTCGGTCACCTCCGCGAGCGCCGAGGCCGGCACGTGCGAGCCGGCGCCCTCCCAGCCGTCGGTCACCACGCGCTTGTAGACGATCTCCCGGCCCTGCTCCGGATCGCCCCACGCCTGCCGGGTCACCCCGTCGCGCGCGTCGTACTCGGTCCGGTACTCGAGCCCCGAGGGCTCGGTCACCTTCACCACCCTGCCGGCGCGGTCGCGCTCGATCTGAGTGACGAGGCCGCCGGGCGCGGTGTAGCGCACCGGGTTGCCGAAGCGGTCGTAGTCGATGAGCGTCTCGAGGTCGGCCGCGTCGACCACCTTGGTTGGCATCCCTTCGGCGGCGCCGGAGCCCCCGAAGTCGAAGCGGGTGCTCGCGCCGTTCGGATCGGTGCGCGAGATGACCCGGCCGCTCGCGTCGTGCTGGTAGCGGGTGGTGTGGTTGGCCGGACTGGTGCGCTCGGTGAGCAGGCCGGTCTGCCGGTCGAACTTGTAGCGCCAGGTTTCGCCGGACTGCACGTTGCGCAGCGCGACGACGCGGCCCGCCTCGTCGCGGGTCATTTCGAGCTCGGTGCCGTCGGGTCGGGTGGTGCGCACGATGCGGCCCAACTCGTCGGTGCGCAGCCGGGTCGTGTCGCCGGTCGGGTTCTTCACCTCGATCTCCTTGACGCCCAGCTCGAGGCTCGCGGCCCCGCCGGTGCGCGTGGGGATGGCGGCGACCGCCGGCTTGGCCACGACCTGCCGGGCGACGCCGGCGGCCGAGACCTTCGAGGCGGGCACGGCAACCGAGCCCTCGGCCGACTCGTAGGTGCGCTCGCCGCGCCCCGGGACCCGCACCGACTCGACGCGCCCGTCCTTGTAGGCGTACTCCCAGCGCGACAGCGAGCCGGCCGGGCCGCGCGAGGTCTTCACGACGATGCGCGCCTCGCCGTCGTAGTTGAAGAGGACCTCGTCCGCGCCGGCGGGCCGGATGCGGCCGATGCGTCCGCCTTCCCAGGCCAGGGTGGTGCGGCGGCCGGCGGCGTCGGCGATGGCGGTCACCCGGTCGCCGTCCCACTCGAAGCTGAAGAGCGTCTCGTCGCCGAGGGCGATGCTCGTGAGCCGCGGCGGGCGCTGGGGCGCGCCGCACGCCTCCTCCTGCTTCGAGCGCTTCCAGTGGTCCCAGAGGTAGCGGAGGGGCGGCTCGCCGGGCCGGCCGCGGCTGACGATGAGGCCGCGCTCGTCGTAGCTCTCGCGCACCCCGTCGGCGAGCACGCGCAGCCAACTCCCGTTGCTCTGCTTCGACAAGAGCGAGCCGTCGCCGGCGGCCAGACCCTGCAGCTCGGTGTCGAGGACGGGCTTCAGCTTGAAGACGTGGCCGTCGGCGCCGACGGCGACCTGCTCGGAGGAGACCGCGTCGAGCGACCACGGCACGCCGAGGTTCGCCTCGCTCGCCGGGCCGCCGAGGCTGGCCGCGCCGGTGCCCCGGTTGCCGGCGACGGTGATGACCAGGCCGTCGGCGCCCAGCCGGCGCAGCGCGCGGAAGGTCGAGTCGACGAACCAGAGGTTGCCCATGTCGTCGAAGGAGAGCGCCACGATCTCGCCGGCGGTCGCGCTCGAGGCCGGGCCGTCGGCCAGCCCTTCGGGATAGCCCTGCAGGCACGAGGGGAAGACCTCGGAGTCGTAGATGCCGTCGTCGTGGCGGTAGAGGCAGGGCGACTCGGGGGCGGTGTAGAAGAACGCCCCGTCGCGGTCGAAGGCGACGACCAGCCCGTGCGGATGGCTGCTCCGGGTGCGCAGCGACTGGAAGACGCCGTCGCGCACCAGGTAGCGGCCGTAGTTGTAGGTGTCGATGTACCAGTCGCCGTTGGGCGCGGCCGCGAAGCCCTGCAGCTCTTGGAGGAAGGTGACCTCTTCGGCCGCGACCCCGGTCCTGACCTTCTCCGCCCCGCCGCCCATCACCTTGGACAGGCTGCCGTCGTTGCGAAGGTGGAAGATGCACTCCTCGTTGGCGAGGAGGACCCCGTCGCCGGACGTGTGCGCCTCGAGCGTCAGCAGCTCTCTGAGGTAGAGGTCGCCGGGGTCGTCGATGTCGCAGCGCGGCGGTCCGGCCGTTCCGCCGCCGGCGACCTGTGCGACCGCGCCCGACTCGTCCATCCGCCAGACGAGACCGCCGGTGCTCAGGCGCGTGCCGACGTAGAGCTTCTGGCCCGACCAGGCGACGAGCGGCGAGCCGCTCAGGTCCGCACCCGCCTTGGCGAGCGCCGCGCTGACAGGCTCGACGTAGAGGTTGCCGAGCCTGCCGTAGACGGTCGCCGGTTTGTCGAAGCCGCCGACCATCGCCACCTCGCCCTGGCTGCACCAGGGCTGCACGAGCCGCGTCAGGCCCTGCAGGTGCCAGCCGGGGCCGAACGGGCTCTCGGCCCGGTTGTCGATGGCGACGACCTGCGTCTTGGTCTCTCCGACTGGAATCGGCGAGGGCGTCGGGACCTCTTCGCCCGCGCCGTTCTTGAGCGCCTCGCCGCGGGTGGGCTTGGTGAACGAGAGGTCCTTCGCCTCGTGAAGGACGCCGGGGACCGGGCGCGCGACCGTGGTCTCGACGCGCATCGGCTTGCCCGTCACGTCGCGCCCCGGACCCGCCCCCTCGACCGGCTGGCTCTCGGTCGCCAGCGGGTGCGCCGTTTCCTTCGCCGCGAGCTGGTTGACGAGCACCGCGGGCTGGCCCTCCTTGATCGTCGCTCCGACCTCGAGCGCGGTGCGCCTGTCGCCGAGCGGCGAGCGCACGGTCGCGAGCAGGTCCTCGCCGGGCTTGCCGTCGGGGATCGCGGTGGCGACGTCGAGCTGGCCGGTCGGCGTGCGGCTGTCGTGGAAGAGAGTTAGGCCAATGCGCGCTCCGCGGCGCACCAGCGCCGGCAGCTCGACGCCAATCTGAAGCGCGCCGCTGCGCGGATCGACGCGCGGCTCGCCGGGCAGGAAGGGCGAGGGGACGCGGCTGAGCGCGTCGAGATCCGGCGCCTCCGTGGGGTCCTTGGGCAGCGAGGGCAGCGAGGCGGCGAAGGTCGAGAGGTGATCGACCGCGAACGCGAGCGAGCCGTCGGCCTGCGCGGTGGCGACCGCGGCGTCGACCCATTCTCCGGTTTCGAGATCGAAGCGCCCGACCGGAACCTGGGTACCCGCGGGCAGACCTGCGCTCGAGACGATCGCCACCGCGAGCGGCTGCGCTGGCTGCTCGCCCTCGGCCTCGAGGACGAGCCCGAAGATCGGCGCCGCGATCGCGTTGGCAGGCTGCGGCAGCGGGGCCGGCAGCTTCGCGTCAGCGACGAGCGGATCGTCGAGCGCGACGAGCGCCGCCTCGATTCGCACCTTGCGCGAGAAGGCGCCCGCGGGCACCTCGACCTTCACGCCCGAGGCCACGTCGCCGACCGTGCCGCCCGCGCCGTCGACCTCGCCCGAGGCGCTCAGCTTCGCGAGGACGACGGTGCCAGCCGACAGCCACGCCGACGACGACGGATCGACTGCGCGCTCGGCCTTTGCGAAGCCCTCGGCGGTGATCCGCAGCGCGCGGCCGGCGTCGGCGGCGACGCCAAGGAAGAAGCGCCCCACGCCGTCGGTCTCGGCCTCGTGGAGCCCCAGCGCCACCTTCGCCCCGGCGACCGGCTTCTCGTCCGGGCCGACGACGACGCCGACGATGGAGACCGTCGCCGGGTCGGGATTGGCGCCGGCGTCCTTCGCCGGAGTGGTGCCTTGCGGGCCCTCGCCGCAGGAGCAGCCGGCCATCGCGGTTGTGGCCAACAGGCCGAGGAGCAGGGTGAGTCGTCGATTGGTGCGGCTCATCGTTTCTCCTTCGTGGGCTCGGGTCATGGCAGCGCTATCCGGAAGTAGCGCACGTAGGGGCGGCCGTATTCGCCATCGTCCTCGCTGAAGCCGGCGACGAGGTGCAGCGTTCCCTCGGAGTCGGCCGCCGCGCCCATCGCGCCGGACAGGTCGCAGCCGAGCTCGTCGTTGGGCGCGCCGATGGCGAGGATCTTGAAGTCCGCGGACATCAGCGCGACGCGCGGGCCGAAGGCCACCTCGCGCCAGGCGAGCCAGAAGCGTCCGTCGCCGACCGGCGCGACCAGCGGGAAGTCGGAGTTGTCGGTGGCGCCGGTGGTCATCGAGATGTTCTGCGAGCCGGTGGTGAGGAACGGCTCGCCGGCCTCGTTCAGCTCGAAGCCGGCGAGGAAGACGTCGAAGACCAGCGTGTCGGGGGTCGAGCCCCAGGCGAGCGCGTACTTGCCGCCGCCGAGGCTGAAGGCGCGGATCCAGGCCGCTGGCGAGTCGGGCAGCGCGAAGGTGCCGGTGCGGGCGAGGAGGTAGTGGGCGCGCGATCCGGTGGCGAGCACCGAACGGCGCAGGATGCGCCAGCGGGCGTGGTCGCGCTCGGTGTCGTCGCCGGGCGGCTTCTCGGTCCAGCGGTCGAACATCAGCGCGGTGCCGTCGCCCAGGTCCACCAGCGTCTCGGACTCGTCGTAGTGGTGGAAGCTGTTGCCGACTGTGGCCAGCGCGTTCTCCTCGCGCGGCTCGGGAAGCGGCAGCTCGTCCGTCGCGTCGATGGGGACGGTGAAGGCGAGGTGCCTGCCGGGGATTTGGGTGCCGTCGCTGTAGTGGACCTCGCCGCTGCGGGCGATGAGCGCCGGCATGCCGCCGAACCAGCCGCCGCCCAGCGTGTAGAGCTCGCCCTCGCCGTAGTAGAGCGTCAGGCGCTCGGAGTCGGGCACGCCGGCGGTGAGCGAGACGCCATAGCGGCCGGTCCAGGCGACGAAGGCCCGGTCCTCGGTCGGGCTGGCGAAGATGCGCAGCTCGGTTCCGCTGCTGAGCGCGTCGCCGAGCGCGACCGGCGCGCCGGTGGGCGGGTCGCGGTGTGTCCAGACCTTCTGCTCCTTCTTGTAGGCGAGGGTGACGATGCCGCTGGGCGAGAGGACGAGCCCCGCCTCGTGCGCCCCCTCGACGACGTGCGTCGCCTCCGGCCAGACGATGCGCGGTCGGCCACCGTCGGGGTCGGTCGTTCCGCCGCCACCGCCCCCGTCGACTCGAGCGCCCGCGTCCGAACCGCCCGGTCCCGTCGGTGACTCGCTGTCAGGGCAAGCGCTCAGAAGCAGGACGAGCAGCGCGCAAGCGGCGTGGTGCGGTAGGCGCATCGTTGGCTCCAGTCGTCGCGATTTGCCGCTGAGGGTTTCAGGTTCGCGGGTGTGGGACGGGTGGATTGAGGCGTGGATGAAGTGGAGGCCGCAGGTGTGAAGTGTCCAATTCTAACCCGGCTTGCTGCGGCGCGCCCTCAACCCCCTCGCCCGCGCGTTTCACGCCGGCGGGCCGCTGGCCGATGGCTCGAGTGCCGCCGCCTGTCTCCCGCGTCACCTCAACAGGCCGGCGAGGAGAATGAGAAGCACCGCGCCCCCGGCGCAGAGCCCCCAGGGCAGCAGCATTCCGAGCGCGGCCTTCCCGCCGGTGGTCTCGCGCAGGCCGCGATAGGCGTAGCCCCGACAGACGAGCTGCCAAACGAAGAAGAGCGTATTCTCGACGACCGGAGCCACCGCCAGGAAGACGGGCGCGTACGAGTAGCAGTAGGCGCGCAGGGTCGCTTCGAGTCCGCGGGTCTGGACGCCCACGAGCTTGAGGCACAGGTGCTCGACACCCGAGAGGACGAAGAGCATTCCGAGGAACGCCGCCGGGAAGAACACGAGCCCGAGCGCGGTGAACAAGAGCGTCTGGCTGGCCGGGAAAGGCAGGTCGGAGCCCTTAAGCTTCCCGCTGAGCCAGGGCTCCATGCTCGCGAGGATCAGCGCGCCCCCGGCGAGCAGCGAGAGGAGCCAGGAGAGCAGCGCGTACGAGATCGGGTCCCACCAGCGCCCGGTCGCCGTGGGCGCCTCGCGAAAGGTCTTGCCGGGGCTGAGCATCACCGCGGCGGTCGTCTTCAGGTAGCCGACGAGGACCCCGGTCCCCGAGCGGTCTTCCCAGGGGATGGCGACTGCGCCTTCGTTGGTCCGTTCGACACAGGCGGCGCAGATGGCCGCGCCCGTGCGCGAAACGCGAAGGCACTCGCCGCAGGCGAAGAGGCCGCAGCGGCCGCACACCTGGCGCGTCGGCCTGTCGGAATGGACGGTGCAGCGCGGCGCCTCGGAGCAGACGAGGGGCACGGCGGGCGCCGGTTCGCTCGGCACCGACCGCAGGGCGCCGCCGCATGCGGCGCAGAAGCTGCCCGGCTCGTCTTCGAGGGCGGCTTGGCAGTGGGGGCAGTCCATCGAATCTCCGAAGCTCGCGGTCTGCGCGGTGCCGGCCGCCGGGAGCCCTCGAATCGGCCGCGCTCTGCCCGATTCGTCGACGGGCGCATTGCTGTGCGCCCTTGCCAACCGGCGACCGATCGCTCGGGTTCCAGGCGATGCCCGGGAGGCGTTCGGCTACCGGAACGAAGCCGTCGAGAATATCGCCGCGAAGACCAGGGCGTAGACCGCGACGCCCGCGCCGCAGCACAGGCCCATCGGAATGAGCACCGCCGCGGTCGCCTTGCCTCCGGTCGTCCTGTGCAGGCCCCTGTAACCGAAGATGCGGCAGATGATTTGCCAGAGAGGATAGACGTACGCGCCGCACATCGGCAGCAGGCCGAAGATCATCGGCGCGTGCGCATAGCAGTAGGCCCGGAGGGTCGCGTGGAAGCCGCCGGGGCGGGCCCCGACGAGCGTCAGCGTCAGGTGTTCGATGCCGCCGAGGACGAAGGCGCCGGCCACCGCCATGACGAGCGCGCCCACGAGCGCCACCGCGATGGTGCCTACGCCCAGCCCGGCCATCATGCCGCCGAGCTTCATCCCCTCGTCGACCGCCCCGAAGAGCGCTCCGAGCAAGCCCGCGCCGAAGATGACGAGGTAGAAGAGCGCGACGCCGGAGAAGGCCACGAGCGAGGAGAGGATGGCGTAGGAGAGCGGGCTCCACCAGCCCTCGCTCGGCGCCATTTGCTCGAACGACTCGGCGGGCTTGAACATGATCGCCTTGGTCGTCAGCCAATAGGCCCTGAGCAGCCCGTGCTTCTGGCGCTCCTCCCACGGCACTATCCAGGAGTGGGGCTGGAGGCGCTCGGCGCAGGCCGCGCAGATCGGCTGCCCCTCGCCTGTTCGCGTGGTGCACCGGGTGCAGGCAAAGGCGCCGCAGCGGCTGCAGACCTCGATGGCCTCGACTTGCGGGTGCCGCGCGCACCGCGCCTGCCCGAGCGCGACGGCCGCGGTCGGCTCGTGCACGAGGTAGGCCCCGCAGTAGGGACAGAAGGAGCTGGTGCTGTCCTCGATAGAGCTTCCGCAGCGCGTGCAGGTCATCGGCTCTCCCCAGCGTTGCCCGTCTTCTAGCATCGGCAGCCGCAGGCGAGCGAGACAGGCGCGCGCGAGAGCGTCCGGCTGCTCGGCCTGCGCCGCCGCCCCGCGGCCGTTGTCGAGCGCGGGTTCGGTGCATCGCCTCGGCGATTCGAACGAGCCTCGCCCTCCTCGGCGAGGCGCAGGTTCGGCTCGATTCGGCCAGGGCCGGCGGAGAGGAGCCTGGGCGCGAGCATCGGCTCGCCGAAGGGCGAGAGCTCGACCTCGAGATCTGGAACGTGCTGGTGACGCCGACCGCTCGAGCAGTAAGCTGCGCCGACGATACGGGCGGGGATGCGGAGGCAGCATGTCCAGGATGTGGGTTCCCCTCGCGGCGCTGCTCGCTGCCGGCCTGCTGGCCTGCGCCGACGATGAACCGGCGGCTCCCACCGCGCCCGATGCTGCGTCCGCTGCGGACGCCGGGGCGCTCTCTGATGCCGGCGCCCCCGACGACGCTGGCGGACCGGACGAGGACGCGGGCGGGCTGCCGGATGCGGGTGAGCCGGACGCGGGTCTGCCTCTCGCCATCATCGACCTGCGCGCCGACGTGAATCGCGACGGCGTCGTCGATCTCGAGGACCCGACCGAGGATTGGGCCGAGGAGACCTGGGATTCGACTCACGGGGCGGTCTTTCTCGCGAACATCGACGACGATCTTTCTGCCTGTCCGAAGTCGGCGACGGTCTCCGATGTCAACCTTCCGAAGTGCCACGACGCCGCCGACTCGGTGATCAACGGCGAGGACGATCTGCTCGACCTGGCGCCGCTGCGCGTCAAGCCCTGGCCGCAGGCGCCGGAGGGAGTCGAGGCGAGGCTCGAGGCTTCCTCACCCGGCGCGGCCTACGTCCGCTTCTTCAGGAAGGGCCCCGACGGAAGCTGGTCGGAGCTCGACGCCGCCGCGGCCGTCCTCGGCTCGACCGACCTGCGCGAAGGGGTCGAGCTTCTCCTCGAGGGCAAGGACATCGTGCGCGACTCGAGGGTCTGGGACGGCTTCGTCAACGTGACGCTGCGCGCGCTCATCCCCTCTTCCGAGGGAGGCGACGCCGAAGAGCTGAGCGACACCATTCGCTTTCGCCTCTCTCCGGTGATGACCAGCCACCACCTCAGCCCGGTCGAGACGCTCTACGCGACGATCGTGCCCCGGGAGCCCGACTCTGTGGCGTTCCGCAGCGACCTGCGCCTGGCCGTGGCCGCATCGAGCGTGCCCCACCCGCTCGAGGAGCTGACCGTCCCCGGTCGATACGCGGACCAGTGGACGCAGGACTATTTCGAGACCGGCTACATGGCGATGCCCGCACCGGGCGGCCAGCACGTCATCCGCGTCGTCTACCGCTCGGCCAACCTCGACGACCCGGGCTCGTCAACCAACCCGCTGCGTCCGGCGGGCAAGATCGCCTTCACCTTCTTCCGCGGCAAGGACGTCGCGGCCGTCCAGGAGTTCGACCGCAACTCCGACCTCGACATGGACACCCTCAACTCCTTCGGGAACACCGAGACGATCCCGCCGTACTCGAAGGATGGCGTGGACTATCCGCTCGGCCGGCTGATACGTGGCAGCGTCGCCAGCTACCATCCCGACCAGAGGCTCGCGCGCCTGCTCGAGTCGCAGGGGATGCAGCCGCCGGTCTATCTGGACACCTCGTGGCTGCTCGTCGCGCACGTCGACGAGACGGTCTCCTTCCTGAAGGCAGACACGCCGCGCGGCTGGATAGCGCTGGTCAACGACCCTCGGCTCGCCCGCCAGATGCTCATCGACGAGTCGAACCGCGGCAACGGCGCGGTCCGCATGTTCGAGGGCATGTACTGGTACGACTGGTGGAGCTACGACACCTACTCGGCGGCGGTCTCCATCGACGCGGTGCTCGCCGACACGGAGGTGATGGCCGAGAGCGCCCGCAGCGCGGCCGAGGTCGACGCGCAGGTGGCCCTCCTCAAGGCCGAGACCGGGCTCACCGACGAGGAGATCGTGAAGGTGCCGTTCCTTCACCAGCCGCTCGACGGGGCCTCGCTCGCCTATCAGCCGGGCACGGTCAACGGGGTCGCCCTCGACGGGCACCACTACGTCGCGCCAGATCCCCACGGCCCGGTGATCGATGGCCAGGACCTCTTCAAGGTCCAGCTCGAGGGGGCGCTCGCGCCCTTTGGCTACACCGTCCACTGGGTCGAGGACTGGGGCCTGTACCACGCGCTGGCGGGCGAGGTTCACTGCGGCTCGAACGCCCTGCGCGAAGTTCCCGAGGTCAAATGGTGGGAGACGGGACGATGAGGTCTTCGACGAAGCTCAGCCTGCTGGCGGCCTTCCTGTGTTTCGGCTTCGCGCCGCCTGTCTTTGGGGCCTCGCTGCTGCTCGAGCCTCTGCCGCTGAGCGCCGAGGAGCGCGCCGGTCTGCGCGAGAGCATCGAGAAGGCGCGCGAGGCCGACCCGAGGCCCTTCGTGGCGATGGCGCAGGTGCGCGAGGCCATCCCCAGGGCCGACGCGCGCAAGCGCGGGCGGCTTGCCCCGGTCTCCCCGGCGCTGCGCTCGATGGGGACCGAGGCGCTGCTGCCTGCCCTCGAGCTGCTCGCCTTCGGCGACCCGCGGGCTGTGGAGCTGACCGAGCCGCAGCGCCGGGCCCTCGCCGTCGGGCTGCTCGAGGCGGTGGGCCGGCTTCGCGACCCGCGGGCGCTGCCGGTGCTCGGGGCCGCGCTCGAGAGTGAGGAGACCGATTTCTCGATTGTGCGCGCGGCGGCCGAGGCGATGGGCAGGGTGGGAGACGACGAGTCGGCCAAGAGGCTCGCCGCGCTCTCGCGGCGCGACGGTGAGAAGCGCAGGCCTATCCTGGCGGGCATGGGCGACTGCCGGCGCAGCGTCTGTGTCGAGGCGCTCGCCGCGGCGCTCGAGGCGCGTCCCGAGCCCGCGGTCGCCAAGCTCGTCGTGAGGTCCCTGGGCGAGGCGGGCTCCTCGTGGGCATGGCAGACGCCTGGCATGCGTCAAGACGAGGAGAAGACCGTGCGCGAAGCGGGCGCCAAGGCGCTGCTGGCGGCCTTCGTGCGCTATCGGGGAGAGGTGCGCCAGGCCGCGTCGAACGAGCTGATGGTCGTCGATTGGCCGGGCACCGCGGCGCTCATCGCGCAGGCGAAGCTCGGCGCGGACGAGTCGACCGAAGCGGCGCTCGCCGATTTGGCCAAGCGCTTCGCGCGCAATCCGGCGCGGTAGGCGCCCGCGGCTTCTTCGAGCCAGCGCTCGGCCGGCAAGCCGGTATGCGTCGCGGCGAGTGAGCGCCGCGAATCGGAAGAGGCTGGCCACGGGTGGTCCGCGGCGAGCGCGCTTCGACTTGCCTGACGTTTGTGCGGATGTCGGCCCGCCCTTGCCCCGGTCGGCAAACGAGCGCCGCCGCTTCGCCCGCGGGCGGCTGTCCGCATCCTGCGGGGTTTCGGCGGCAGAGCGGCGAAGGCCAACCGCGGGCTCTGGTGGAGGCGGCTTGAAGAATCGCTTGGCCAGGCCGCTGGTCGGCCGCATTTCGAGTCATTAGGTCAATGGCATCTCCCGGCCGACTGCCGGGACGGAGGCATGCCATGGCAGAGAAGGGGCACAAGGGCGACATGACCGTTCGCGAGGCCGGCAAGAAGGGGGGCGAGATTCGCAAGGAGCAGCTCGGCCACGAGGGCTACTCGGAGATCGGGCACAAGGGCGGAGAGAAAGTCGCCCGCGAGCGCGGCCACGAGTTCTACGAGGAGATCGGCCACAAGGGCGGCCAGGCGGGCGGGCACAAGGGCGGGCAGCGTGTCCGCGAGCTGATCGAGGAGGGCAAGAAAAGCGAGAAGAAGTAACTGCTCGAGCTTTGCGCCAGCGGGTCGGCACAGACACACGCCTGGTCAGGCTCGGGCCAGGCCGCCGGCCTCTGGCGCTTCTTGCCGCACAGCATCCGGCCATCAGAGCGCTCGATTATTCCCTTCGCGGGTTTCTGCAAATTGGGAAACGAACCGCCCAGACCGGTAAGAACGCCTCGACGGCTCATCCGGGCGCAGGCGGGACGGCCTGATCTTCGGACTGGAGCCTGCAGTCCCGGCAGCCTCGTCGGTACCGGCTTGCACCGACCGAGGGCGTGGAGGGGTCAGCCTGTGTCTGAGACCGGGGCGTGCCGGAGAGTTTTCCGAGGCGAGCCGCCACTGCCTCGCGGGGGCCGGCGGGCGCGCCCGTTCGGCCGGTCTTCCGGGCCTTGGATTCTCAGCCCGGGCGGCGACAGGGCGGGCCAATGCTCATGTCTACGCCGAGGTGGCCCCGGAGCCTCGAGCTTCGCTTGCCCGGCCCCAAGGCACATCGACCAGTCGCCGCGGCTCTTCTCGGCAGGGCGCACGCTCACAAAGCGAGCGACTTGCTGCTTCACAACCCCTTCTGGCGCCGTTGCCGGGCCCTCGGCACGCGCTGAGCTTAGGCCTGCGGGCGCACTGACCGCCAATCCCGAAAGGAGCACTCAATGTCCAAGAAAGAGCCGGAAAAGGGCGATATGACCGTCCGCGAAGCCGGCAAGAAGGGCGGCGAAATCCGCAAGGAGCAGCTCGGACACGAGGGGTATTCGGAGCTTGGCCACAAGGGCGGCGAGAAGGTCGCCCGTGAACGTGGCCACGAGTTCTACGAAGAGATTGGCCACAAGGGCGGCGAGAAGGTCGCCCGCGAGCGCGGCCACGAGTTCTACGAGGAGATCGGGCACAAGGGCGGCGAGGTCGGCGGTCCGCGCGTGCGCGAGCTCATCGAGAAGGGCAAGAAGGAAGAAGAGTAGTCGCCACCAGTGCTCGGCTTCTCGAGGGCCCGGCCATGCTTTCTTTGGGAAGCGTGGCCGGGCTTTACTGTCCGTTCAGGGAAGAGCGCTGCTCGCCGCGATGGCGAGGCCTATCTTGCGCCCGCAACCCAACCGCAGCCCCTGGAGGCACGATGGCCGAGAACTACCACGAGCCCTATCCCCAGCTATCGGACACCGCCCGTGACATGCACCGGGCTCTCCAGTCGGTCAAGGAGGAGATCGACGCCGTCGACTGGTACCTGCAGCGCATCGACATCACCCCCGACCCGGAGCTGAAGGCCATCCTCATCCACAACCGCGACGAGGAGAAGGAGCACGCGGCGATGGTGCTCGAGTGGATCCGCCGCCGCGATCCCGCCTTTGACGAGGCGTTGAGCACCTACCTGTTCACCGAGGGCGACCTGCTCGCCATCGAGGAGGAACACGAGGGCGGCAAAGGCGCTGGCGAAGGCGAGGCGGCCTCTGGCCGGAGCGTCGGGCGGCTTACCGTGGGCAGCTTGCGGTAGGACCGCGGCGAGGGGCGCCTCCGGCGCGCCGGGGGCGAAGGCCCATCTTCCAGGCTGCGGGCCTTCGCTTTGTTGCCCGTCGCGGGCGCCGGGCGAGCCCTCGCGCGCACGTGAGGTCGCGGCATCCGCAATCGGTTTCGCGGTCGCGCGGGTGAGCCTCGCGCTGCTCGACTCGATGGTTGGTCGACAGGCGGCTGGTCGAGGCGCGCTCGCCCAAGCTCTCAAAAAAGCTTGCGTGAGAGGCGGTCGACCGGCTGCGCCTGAGCCGTGCGGCTCCAGGAAGCAAAGGCGATTCCACCGAGTGTCGCAGGCGCGCTCGGTTCATCGCCCAGGGCGCGCGCCTGGATTCGATGAGCAGGCGGGCGAGCTTTGAAAGCGGACGGCGCGCGAGGAGCTGCGCGCAGTCTTCAGGCCTGTCAGCCACCAAGTTGAGGCCGGGATGCGTCGGCGGGCGTCAAGGGCAGGAGAGCGGGGGCGTTCAGCACTGGCCCACGGCCATCGGCTCCTCCCAGCAGCCGCAATGCCACTCTTCCTTGTGCTGCTCGAAGTGGCGCTTGCAGAAATGAACCCCGTGGCCAGAGCAGTGCTCGGTAGCGATCGCTTCGCATCCGAGGTGGTCGCACTTCTTCAGAGGGTAGGGCCGACCGGACAGCACCGATAGGGGAATGATAGTTTGCCGAGCTCGCCGATCGACGATCTCCATAAACCCTCCTGAATTGTCCGTCGAAGCCCTGCCATGATAACGCCGACGGCACCTCTACTCAACCGGGGTACAGGCAAGGCCACCCTCGGTCGCAGGGGTTACCGCAAGAACTGCGAGCGGTGCTTCGGTCCTCGGCTGGTCGAGAGCGGTCTTTTCCATCGGTCAGAGAGCGAGCGGCGCCGAGGGCCGTCGTTTTTTTTCTCCAGACTCTCTCGCCTTGACCGTACAGGGGCGTGGAGACCTGTCCGGCAGGGTTTGACCCGATTGGCAAGAGTCTGAAGCCTGAAGTCTGACGCCTGGGGCCTGCCGGCCGCCCCGAGCCTCCGGAGTCGGCTCGGTTCCGGCTCGGCCGGTTTGGGGTTTGAGGGCCGCCTGGCCGCAGGGCGGCGCGCCTGCGCAGGTGCGGCCGCCGGTTGCGCGCGCTGTGGAAATCGCGGTACCAACAGCGCCCCATGACGACGCTTTTTCAGATCCTTGGCGGGCTTGGCGTCTTCCTGTTCGGCCTGCGGATCATGAGCACCGGCCTGCAACAGGTCGCCGGCGAGCGCATGCGGGCGATTCTCTCCAAGGTGACGAGCAACCGCTTCAGCGGTCTCTTCGCAGGGCTGGCCATCACCAGCGTCGTGCAGAGCTCGAGCGCGACGACGGTGATGATTGTCTCCTTCGCCAATGCCGGGCTGCTCAACCTGGTCCAGGCAATTGGCCCGGTGATGGGCGCCAACATCGGCACCACCGTGACCGGGTGGCTCGTCTCGCTGCTCGGCTTCAAGCTCAACATCAACGCCTTCGCGCTGCCGATCATCGGCCTGGGCTTCCCGCTTTCGTTCCTCGACTCGAATCGAGCCCGGCAGTGGTCGCAGGTGCTGGTGGGATTTGGCCTGCTGTTCCTCGGCCTGAAGTTCCTGCAGGACGGTGTCCCGGACCTCAACTCCGACCCTTCGGTCCTTGCCTTCCTAAAGGACTGGTCGCAGCACGGCCTGGCCTCGGTGCTGCTCTTCGTGGCCGTCGGCACGGTGCTCACCATCGTGATCCAGAGCTCGTCGGCGACGATGGCCATCACCCTGACCATGGCCGCGACCGGCTGGATCGACTACACCGTCGCCGCCTCCATGGTGCTTGGCGAGAATATCGGCACGACCATCACCGCGATCCTTGCGTCGCTTGGCGCCAACCGCACCGCGATGCGCGTGGCGCGCGTCCACACGACCTTCAACGTCATCGGCGTGCTCTGGATAATCCCGGTCCTGGGCCCGGTCCTGGGCTTGATCGACACGCTCATCCCCGGGGACCCGGCGGCCAACCCTGCGGCGGTGCCGACCCATCTTGCGGCCTTTCATACCTTCTTCAACCTGACCAACTCCGCGCTGCTCATCTGGTTCGTGCCGCAGCTCGCGCGCCTGGCCGAGTGGATGGTCCCCAAGCGCGACGACGAGACCGACGGCGGGCACCTCAAGTTCCTGCAGGCGGGGTTGCTGAATACCCCCGAGCTTGCGCTGCTCGAGGCGCGCCGCGCGGCGCAGAAGATGGTCGAGGTGGTTCAGGAGATGTTCCTGCAGCTCCAGGACGTGCTCTCGCACCCCGAGGCGAAGCTCGGCAAGGTCGTCGACCAGATCAAGCGAGGCGAGGCACGCACCGACGAGATGGAGGAGGAGACGGTCGCCTTCTGTGCCAAGTTGGCCGGCGCGGGCAGCTCCGAGCGCTTCGGCGAGGCGGTGACCGAGGTGCTTGGCATCACCAAGAACGTCGAGCGCATGGGTGACTACTGCATGAACCTCGTCCTGCTCGCCCAGCGCCGCTACGACAAGCGGTACCGGTTCAACGAGCAGGCGCTCAAGGACATGCAGGAGATGTTCGCGCTGGTCACCGAGCTGCTGCGCGACGCCTGGCAGAGCCTGCAGCCGGAGAGTGGCTCGATGGTCGGCGAGGCGCTCATCGTCGAGCGCAAGGTCAACCAGTTACGCGACCGGGCGCGCAAGCGCCACGCCGAGTCGATGCAGGCCGGCAGCCTCGGGGTGCGCGAGGGGCTCGTGTTCATCGACATGATGAACAACATGGAGCGGATCGCCGACCGCTGCGTGCGCGTCGTCGAGGCCGCCGCCCGCGCCCCCTAGCGCCTCGCGTCGCGCGGCGCCGCCGGTGCCACGGCATGCCGAGCCTTCGTTCGCTTTTTGGGGCGAGGGTCGCTGGTCCGAAGGGGACTTCCCTCTGCGCGGTCGCTATCCGGTGCCCCCGCCGCCCTTGACCATCACCGCGGCTATCGTCTCTTGGTCTGGAAGCTCCAGGGGCGCCTCGGCGCTCTCGCCGGTGCCCGGTTCGAGCTTCTCGACCGCCTGCACCGCCGCGGCGATGAGCGCGTCCTGTCCGGAAGAGGGCGCTGACCCGGGCACAGCGTCCGCCCGCGCGGCCGGCGCCTCGGCGCGCTTCGGCGCAGGCGGCGTCGCGAGCTGCGGCTTCCAGGCGGCAAGGAACTCCTCGAGCTTCGGCGCGAAGGAGACGTACTTCTGGACGCGCGGCCCGACGTTGAACAGAAAGCCCTGGAAGCCCGAGACGACCGTCCAGGTCACCGGCCAGGCCGGGTCCTGTGTCGGGGTCAGGCGGCTTGCTTCCTTGACCGGGACGGGGAGGCCGCCCGAATCGTGCCGCCAATTGATCGATGGCAGGCCGAACGCGTCGAGCTGCGTCGCGAGGTTGCGCGACTCGGCGGTCTCCGGCCGCATCTCCCAGCGGGCCTGGAGGACCACGTTGCGCTGCAGCGAGCCGGCAAACCCCAGGCGCGAGGCGAGGCCTATCTCAAGCGTGTAGGGCAGGGTGAGGCTGCGGCGAAAGGGCGCGACGACCTTGATCGGCCTCTCTCCGGGGCGCGCCTCGACGATGAGCCAGTGGTCCGCCTGGTCGGCCTTCTCCAGGGTGAAGAAGCGGCGCAGCGCCGAGCGGGCGTCGCGCGCGCCGAGGATCTCGACCCGGGTCGGCTCGGCGTGGCAGCGCGACAGCTCCTTGGTGATCTTCTTGAAGACCTTCGCGTAGACGCGGATGCCAGGGGTTCCTTCGTACGACTGGAGCAGGGCGGGCAGGGTCACGGTGTCGTCTCCGAGCTGTCCGATGGTACCGCAAGTTCGGCGGCCGGCATTCGTCGCGCCCGCTTCGAGCACCAGAGTGCAGGGGTGGAATTTGCCGTGAGCTTTGGTGCTCGGGTGCTCGGTCGGCTGTCAGCGCTTGGCGCCGAGCCGCCCCGCGGTCACGGAGGGATGCCGACCTCGTAGACCGTCGCCGGATCGTCCCGGCAGCCCTTCCCGCGCACCACGAGCGGCTGCGGTCCGGGCGCTGTCCCTGAGGGCACGACACCGGTGAGCTTTCCCCCTGCGGCGTCGGAGCGCACGTTGGCGAGCCAGCCCGTCCCCAGCTTCACGTCGATGACGTGGGCGAGGTAGCTGCCTCGGATGGCGACCGTGCCCGAAGGCGGCACGAGCGGCGGCTCGACAGCGGTGATCGGTGGGCGGCTCGAGGAAAGGATCGCAGACGAAGAGGCCGCGCCGTGCCCAGGAGGCGCCCCCGCGCCCGTCGCGAAGGACCAGGAACATCGTTCCGCGCCGGTCGGCGGGCAGCGAATCGAACGGCCAGGGGATGGTGAACCGCTGTGAGCTATCGCTCTGCCAGCGTCCGCGGCACCTCGAAATCGCCGAGCTTCGAGAACCAACTGAAAGTGAGGTGCTCGTCCTTCTCGACCGGTTTCAGGTCGGGGTCGAGCGCCGCGTAGCGCTCGGCCGCACCTAAGGCCGCCTCGCCGGAGAGGCCGTAGCGCTGCCCCGGCCGCAGCTTCACCGGCCTCAGCCCCGGCCCCCACAATTCGTCGTCGAAGCGGGCGCCCTCGATGGTTGGGTTCGAGTTGAGCGCGCTCCAGACTTCCTGCGAGTCTCTTCGAGCGATTTGGGCCAGACCGCCGCCCACCGGTCATGCCGAGCGTAGAGGCGATCAGCGGGAGCCTTTGGAGTCGAGGCACTGAGCGGGTGAGGCCATCTCGGTGAGTTGCCGCAGATCCCAAATCGGCCGCGAAATCGAGGTGTGGCTGCAAACGCTTCGATTTCGCGTGGTTGCCAACTCCTGACCGGGACCTTGCACGAGCTCTGGCGCTCTCCTCGGTGATCCGGATCCGCTTGATCGCCAGCACCGAGGGGATCTGGCGCAGCTTCATCTTGATCATCAGGTCGCGCATTTCCTCCTCCGGCGGAGGGAAGACCGCGGGCGGCTCGGTGGCGATGGCCATCAGGATCACGATGGCGAGCAGACCGCGCCTTGAGGCCCCCAGCGCCACGTCGCGGTTCGTTGGCCGCGATCATTCTGCTCGTGCTCAAGCGCTTTCGGGTCGGGCGAGGGCGGAGGCTCGCTAAGCCTTTGCCTCGCGCATCGATGCAGCAAAGGTGGAAAGTTCCACCAGCAGTAAAAGATCCAACATCTGGCTTGTGTCCATTGCCGGACTTGGATATGCCGAGGACAAGGGGAGAGCGACGAGACGCAATGCGCGAGGGCGGCCGAAGCCCGCTCTTGATGGCGCTGCAAGGCTTGACGGCAATCGGATGCCTAGATGCGGGATCGTGAAACTACGAGACAATGGGAAAAGCGATGAATAGGCGGTTATTGTCGGACTCGTTGCCTTGGCGACCTTGTCAGCCGCTGTAGCCCATGCCGGAGTCGTAGTATTGGAAGGAGGCGAAGGCGTCGCTTACGGGTGCTGTAATGGCCTCACATGTTTTGGGTCGCCGCCAATAATGAATTCGACAAAATATGACTGTTACGGCGAACCCGTGGGCCCCGCGGTGGAGTGCGTTAGCTGCCCGGAAGGTTGTTCTTATGAGCAATGCAATTACCCGGAGTGCTCGGGAAGCGGTGGAGTCTCCTCTGTCACGTGCGAGCAGCCGACCGAGCAATGTGAGGGTGAAGTGGGCGGCCCGGTCAACCTCGCGACCGGAAGTATGTGGTACGAGGCGAAGCCGGACTTGGTGCACAAGGCGCCGCACCGGTTCGAGATGAAGCGCGGCTACTGGTCGCGGCGGGCCGAGTACGACCGCGCCCACGGCACTCAGTCGATCGTCGGACCGGGCTGGGGCACTGTGATCGACCAAACGCTCGAGATCCTCGACTTCGGCGCCGACGGACAGCTCGTCTCCGCCTTTCGATGGAATGGCCGAATCGACCGCTTCTGGAACACTTCGGCGGGTGGCGCGTACCTCACCGAGCCCGGGAACCGCCGCAAGTACCTCGGCAAGAGCGGTGGTGACTTCTATTTGGCCGACGAGGACGGCACCCAATATTGGTTCAAGACTTCGGGCGGGGTCGGCAAGCTCTTCAGAATCCGCGAGCCCTGGGACCCGCAAGGCCGCCGCGATGTCAACATATGCTACGGCACGGCAACGAGCTGCAGTTGCAGCGGCACTCCCGCGGCTGGGGCACTGCCTTGCCAGATCGTTCCGTCCGCCGGCCCCGCAGTCTTCGTCAATGTCGATCAGCAGAGCGGGCTTCTCTCCTCGCTCACCTGGGTCGCGTTCGCGGGGCAACCGGCGCCGAGACCATCGCGACCTACGGGTATTCGAACGGAAGGCTCACCTCTTTCACCCGAGGTGTCACCGCGCCCGTGGAGACGACTCAGTACGCCTATGACGAGATCTATCTCGCCTCCGTGGTTGGGCCGGGGTCGATTCCCGTGGAAAGCCACGTCTGGGGCGACGGCTCGAACGGCTCTTGCGACCAAGGCGATTTCTGCCGCGTCGTCCAGACCACCACGCCTGAAACGACCTACGAGATCACCTACCTCTCCGGCGCGACCAGAGTTCTCGATGTCAACGATCCCACGGTCGACTACACGGTAGCCTTCAACGGAAACAATCAAGTCACGAGCATCACGGGCGGGGGCTGCCAGAGCAACATCGTCGGCTACGCCTATGGCACCGACTTCGAGCCGCAGGCCGTTCTCCACGCCGATGGAACCTATACGAGCTATCAGCGAGACTATCGCGGCCGGCCGATCAAGCGGGTGGCCGGCGACAACGACTCCAACCCGAGCAATCAGCCGCCGGCCGGCGCGCGGGTGACCGAATTCATCTACTCGACGACCTCCTACCGCAATGACCTTCTGGCTGTCGTCCGCGACGGAGCCTTGGAGATCGACGGCGCTATTCGCGACACGCCGGCAAAGAAGAAGACGTTCGCAGTCCTCGACTTTAACGACACTCCCGCATTGAGCACCTGCACCGACTCCGACTACTGCGCGCCGACCGACTTCGGCTCAACCAGCGTCGGACAGCCCGCGCGAAGCGTGCGCGTCGGCTACACCCGGGACGAGAACGGGCTTGTCGTTCCGAAAGCGATCGCGACGACCTTCGGTTATACCGACGGGCGGCTCTCGCTGGTCGACGACCCGGAAGGTGGTCGCACGCTATTGCTTTACTATTCTCAGGGTGCCGAGGAGTTATTCGGGCGGCCCTCCGAGATGCGGCGGCAGCTCGGGTCGAGTACGACCGGGCGCAAGATTACCCAGTTCATCGACTACGACCGCTTCGGCAATCCGAAGAAGATTCGGCAAGGCGCCTTATATTCTTACTTTAGCTATGACGATCAAGGACGGCTCGTTCAATACCGGCCGCCTGACAAGACGACCTCGCCCCTGGTCTACAACCTTGCTTACGGCGACCACGGAAAGCTGACGACGCTCACACTTCCCAGCGGCAAGGCCTATAAGCTTGAGTACGACTCGGCGGGGCGACTGGTTCGCATTGGCTTCTATGCCTCGGTCAGCGCGGCAAACCCGAGCGAAAGTCTCGTCTACACCCGTGACGGGCGCGGAAATACCGAGCAGGAGAGCCACTACTCCGACGCGAACCCGCTGGATGCGTCGCCAGGCATCGAAGTCTTCCGCAGGAAGTATCGCTACGACAACCGTCAGCGTGTCACCGCGACCGAAAGCTTCACGAGTGGCTCGAGCAGTGACTTTCGTGTCTTCCAATATGACGCGGTCTCGCGCCTGCAGGCGATTACCGACGAAAACCACGCGCAGAGCGCGACTGACACTGCAAACGCGAACCTCGAATATGACTACAGCCGCACCGGCGTCCTCAGTTCCCTGCTGCGGAAGGTCGGTGGCGCGTTCGGACAGGAGTGGGAGTTCGGCTCTGATGCCCACGACAATACCGCCTTGGTCACCGACGGCGCCGGGCGTACGAGCGGCTTCGAGCATGATGACTTCGGTCGGGTATTGCAGGTCTCCGGCGCACTCGACGTCGAGACCCTCTTCGACGGGCTCGATCGTCCGGTTAGGCGCCAGGAGAGCCTCTTCTTCGGTGAGGTGGATGGGCAAGGCTTGCCCTTGGCAACGTCGGTTGCGACGACTGTGACGTACGATCACCTTGGTCACACTACGAATATCGATGCCCCCCGCCACGGCGTTGAAATCGCCTACAGTGGAGCCAACGAGTCTGTGACTACCTGTTTCGGTGGCGCGGTCATCGACCTGTTGAATCGAAATGATCGCATGGCCTCTGCGAACAGGCGGTTCCAGGACAAGAACCTCAAGATTTGGCGAACCACCGAGGAGAAATACGGCTACGACCGTTCCGGGCGGATGAACGTCATTGCGAGGAAGGAGCCCGACGCAAGCTGCTATCACGTCTTCGAGTATGAATACGATTCGGACGGAAGGATCGAGAGCATCACCTACCCCAGCCGACGAAAGGTCACCTATTCCTACGACGTTGACGGCAGGCTTTTCGCCGTAGACCATGTGTTCGAAGGAGTGACGACCCCGATCGCGTCCGCGGTAACCACCAGGAACGACCGTTTATACCGGTGGACCGATGGAGCGTCACGCATGCACACGATTTCGCGGGACCTCTCGGGGCGGTTTAACTATCACTTGGTAGGTTCGCTCAAGAACCCGGAATTCGTTTGGGCCGTCGCCTCTCGGGATGGCCTTGGTAATCCAACCGCCTTGAGCGCTGTTGCGGGTGCGACGCCCCTTCAAACACAGTCGTTTCAGTACAACGACAGCCTCTCACTGGTTGGGGCCTCGAACTCCGGACAGTTGGCGGTTTCGCCGTACACGACCTTGGCTTACGGCTATACTGCCGCGGGAGATAGAAGCAGCGTCGAGGTCGACGGACAGGGCCCGACCAACTACTGCTATACGGGTTTCCGGTTGACGAAGACGAGCTCGCTCTCCTGCAACTCGAGCGATCCCAACGCCAAGTACTATCACTATGCTGGTGCCGATAAGCGAATCTCCGCTGTCTACAAGCTGGTGAACAACGAGCCGGCGTTCGATTTCGTAGCCGAATCGACGGCAGATGGTCTGGTTGAGTCGATTAGGTATGACGCTGCTGGAAGCCGTTCGTTCAGGCATGACGCCTTCGGGAAGCGAACGGCGGTGGTTTGGGCCTCTGGAAGCACCAGCCTGGAGTTCTGGTCGCACGACGGACGGATGCTTGCGGAGATGTCCGAGCCGTATTCTGCTCAGAAGTCGATTCGAGAGTACGTCTACGCGGGCGGAGAAATCATCGCTGTTCTGACTTCGAGGCGCACGGCGACGTATCCGCCTTTGCTTTCGGATCTCGAGACGTACTATCTGACGACCAACCATGTCGGTGCAGTGATTAGGGGCACGGACGCGACTGGGCAAGTCGTGTTGATGGTTGATTATGAGCCCTTTGGGAAGGCAACGGTTAGCGGCTCGCTTTCCTTTGCGCTTCGGTTGCCTGGCCAATACCAAGATGGCACGTCGTCTATCTACTACAACTGGCACCGGTACTACCGTGCGGAGTTGGGACGATACCTGCAGCCCGAGCCAATTATGGGGGTGGGCGGAGATGCTGTGCGCCGGTATGCCTCAAATGGTCTGCAGCTTAACCCGTTTGGTTACGCGGCAAACAGTCCCCTGCACTACATCGACCCAACTGGGCTCGCTATCGTTATCAACAACACGGGCGACACGGTGATTGTGAGCGGGAACGTCGGATCCGGACATGGTTCGGGCGGGCAGGTTTTCGGCCCCGTCGCTCCAGGAGCCACGGGCGGCGGTGTGGGAAATCCTGTTCCTGCGTACGCGACACGCGAGGACGCCTCCAACGCAGCTGACCCGTTCTACACCGGCCCGGCGCCGGCCATCGTCGGGTACATTACCGATGTGGACTACTACGACCGGGACGGCTGCGGCGCTCCTCAAAGATCATATCCAGGTCGCTCGTCAGCACAGGCCGACGTGAAGGTGATTGGCGACGAGGCTGGTCCGACCTTTAGGCTATCGTCCGACCCCGGTGGCGAGGTGGTGGATGAGCTTCTGTCCGGTCGTGCCGGTGCGTACTGGCGTCGAATGCTCGAGTGGATGGGTTTCTAGCCAATGGCGACCGAGGCTCAGACCTACTGGTGGCGGAAGGCGCTCAGGCAGCGCACGCGAAATCTCGCGCTCCTGGTAATGGTCTTCCTGCTCGACTTCACGGCAATGGCAGTTGCGCGAGCGCCTCACGATTCGGCGGTCTCTGTCTTGACAGTGGCAGCGCTGGCTGGGAGTGCGGGGTTGCTGGCTAGTCTCGCGGCGGGAAAAGGAGACCGAGGGTTTCGGCTCGCGGTCCTTTGCCTTATCTTGGCTTACTCCGGCTTCAAGCTTTGGATGTATGTCGACTTCGTGCGGAGCGCTGACTAGCAGGGCCTGCCATCCGCTTCACTCAGGCGCTCCGTGTCCCTGCGGATGGGCGTGCGTGAGTCGGCCGCCCGCTCTCGGCTACCGTCCGGCCCCGGTCATCTCGACCGGGAGGACGGCACATGGCAGCCGACGCGCGCAGCGCCGAGAGGCTCGAGCAGCTACTGCAAAGCATCGAGCAATGGCGGCGCACCGTGTCCTTGCGGCGGGCATGCGTAGCCGCGAGCTAGCCCTCGGCGCGAGCCGTTTAGTCGCTACGCCGCGGTGTTCCGGCGAGGGCGCAGGCCTGCCTATCCCGGCCATGCCGCACGGCCACCTGCGACGCAGCCCAGTAGCCGAAGCCGCTTTCGCGCGCTTCGTCGGAACGCCGCTACCGATTCCTGGCGAGCAATCCGAAAGGGATCGCCGGGGCGCACGGGTCACCAGTCGCGCGGCGCGCGCCGTCGCGGCAGGGGACGCCCGTGGCTTCACTGAGCAAGGTTGCGCGGGAGTTGATGCGCGCCTGGGCGCGCGAGGAGCTCAGCCGGAGGCGGTCATCGCTGCGGGCGAAAGCCGAGCGAGGGTTTCGCTGTAGCTCCACGGCATCCAGTCCGCCGGAGCCATGGCGATCTGCTCGGGATGGCGCAGCAGGGCGACAAGGTAGTCGAAGGGCTCCACGTCGTTGAGCTCGGCGGTGTGGATCAGGCTCATGAAGATGTCGCCGACCCCCGCGCCATTGAGCGTCTTGTAGAAAACGGCGTTCTTGCGGTGAAGGAGCGCCTTTTTGAGAATGCGTTCGCAGATGTTGTTGTCGAGCGGGGCGCCCGCCACGCGCAGGAACAGCGTCAGCTTGGGCCAGTGCTTCAGCGAGTAGCTCATCGCAACTCGGAGTTCGGCTCGACCTTCGTTGCGTCCCGAAGCGCGCAGCGCTCAGAGGCTTGAGCAGCACGGCAGAGCATCGAGCAATGGCGACGCACGCGGCGCAAGCAGGGCCGGATGAGATCATCCGCTAACGTCTCCGCGCCGGCATCGCCCGTTTGAAGGCCACCGGGAAGACGCGCTCCGGGCAGGCGGTGGATCGGCCCCAGAGACTCATGGACGTCCAGGCCGCCCTCGCCCTGCACTCGCGGGCGAAGCGGTCACGGAGCGGTGCCGACCTCGTAGCTCACCGCCGGATCGTCCCGGCAGCTCTTTCCGCGCACCACCAGCGACTGCGGCCCGGGCTCTGTCTCCGAGGGCACGACGCCCGTGAGCTTCTCCTCTTCGGCGTCGTAGCTCACGTTGGCGAGCCAGCCCGTCCCCAGCTTCACGTCGATGACCTGGGCGAGGTTCCCGCCGCGAATGGTGACCTTGCCCGAAGGCGGCACGAGCGGCGGCTCGACCTCGGCGATGGTGGGCGGCTCGAGGAAAGGATCGCAGACGAACAGGCCGCGCCGCGCCCAGGAGGCGCCCCCGCGCCCGTCGCGCAGGACCAGGAACATCGTCCCGCGCCGATCGGCGGGCAGCTCATCGAATGGCCAGGCGATGGTGAACCGCTGCGAGTCGTCGCCCGCCAGCGTCCGGGGTGCATCGAAGTCGCCGAGCGTCGAGAACCAACTGAAGGTGAGGTGCTCGTCCTTCTCGACGGGTCTCAGGTCGGGGTCGAGCGCCGTGTAGCGCTCGGCGGCTCCCGCGGCCGCCTCGCCGGAGAGGACGTAGCTCCTCCCCGGCCGCAGCTTCACGGGCCGCAGCCCCGGTCCCCACAATTCGCCGTCGAACCGGGCACCCTCGATGGCCGGGTTCGAGTTGAGCGCGCTCTCCTCGGTGATCCGGATCCGCTTGATCGACAGCACCGAGGGGATCTGGCGCAGCTTCACCTTGATCATCAGGTCGAGCATCTCCTCCTCTGGCGGAGGGAAGACCGCGGGCGGCTCGGTGGCGATGGCCATCAGGATCACGATGGCGACCAGGCCGCGCGTTCGATGGACGCTGTCGGCCGGCAGCGGCGCGAAGAGGTCCTGCGGTGCGCTGTAGCTCGCCTCCTCGCCCAGGCCGACGAAGTGGACCCCCTCGGGCAGCTCGCCGCTCTCGGCGATGAGCCCCGCGGGATTGGTGAGCGACTCGTACTTGGCGCACAGCGGCTGGTCGAGCTTGAGCGGGTCGGGATCGCAGGCGACCCAGAGCAGCAGGTTCTTGCGCGTCGGCGCGGCCGGATCGTAGACGAGCGCCGAGAGCCGGGTCGAAGCGCCGGGATTCAGATCGGGCGGCTCTGCCTGGACTCCGAGAACCCGCATTCCCTCGACGAACGTAACCGGCCGCCAGGTCTCGCCGCAGGCGGGCAGCAGGCCGAAGAGGACCAGGGAAAGCAGCACCGCGATTTGTCTCGAGAGGCGCATCAGAACTCCGCCTTTACGCCGAGGCTGGGGAAGACCGGCAGTCCGCGCAGGTTCTTTCGCTTGGTGTAGTCGAAGTTGTAGAGCACGTACTCGGCGTTCTCGTTGTTGGTGACGTTCTGCACGTCGAGGAAGACCGACGCCGTCCACTGCTCGAAGACGAAGCGCTTGTCGACCCGAAGATCGAGCGAGAGGAAGTACGGTCCGCGCTCGGTATTCCAGGCCCCGGGGATGGGGATGTAGAGGTCGGCGTCCGCGTCGTAGACCCGCTCCTGGATTGGCGTCAGGTTGTTGCCCGAGGAGAACTGGAAGCGCACGCCGGTCACCCAGTCGTACGGCCACTTGTAGCTGGCGACGGCGACGAGGTGACGCGGCTGATCGTAGGCCGAGGTGCTGTAGTCGTCGGTCGTCCACAGGCCGCTGCGCCTCAGGCTGCGCGAATAGCTGTAGGCGACCCAGCCGAAGAAGCTCTTCGTCAGCTCGTGCCGCACGAGGATCTCGGCGCCGTAGGTGTGCCCGTCGCCGACGTTGGCCCAGCGCTCGAGGACCGGTTGGCCGTCGCGTTCGATGGTCCGGGTGCTCTGGTAGCTCAGGTCGAGCAGCCGCTTGTAATAGACCTGCACGTCGACCGAGAGCGCATCGGTGAGCTTGCGCTCGACGCCCAGCGCCGTCTGCAGGCTGCGCTCGGGGCCGAGGTCGGGGTTGCCGAAGTCTTCGGTCCACTGCCCGATGCGAAAGTCGGGCGGCTGCTGATAGAGGCCCACGGCCGCCTTGAGCGTGGTCTTCTCGCCGAGGCCCTGCAGGAGCGCGACGCGCGGGTCGAGCGCGAAGTAGCCCAGGCCGTACTCGTAATCGAGCCGGAGGCCCGGGACGAGCTTCGTCTTTGCGAACGGCTTGTAGACAGCCTCCACGAACACCGCGGGCTCGAGGAAGGAGTCCTCGAGGATGGCGTGGTGGAGCTGGCGCGACATCATCGGGTCGGGCAGCTCGCCGGGCGTAGGCACCTGCGGGGCCGTCATGTCGCTGTAGAAGCGCCCGAAGGCCAGGTCGAGCCCGAAGTCGAGCGAGAGCTTGGGATCGAGCTCGACGGTGAAGGTGTCGCGGAGCTGCGCCGACCAGGTCGTCACGTAACCCCCTATGTCGCCGCCGATGCCAACCTCGGTCGAGTCGTACCCGAGCGCGGCGACCAGCCGGTTGCGCGCGTCCGGCGAGACCGTGTGCGACCACGCGCCCATCAGCCGGTGGAAGGCTACCGAGCCGCCGGCCTCCGAGCGGCCCTCCGGGTCGACCAGACCGGAGTTTGCGAGCCGGGCGCTCATCGAGTCGCGCGAGCCAAGGGCCATCACGTAGCCGCGGTTGCGGCCCTCCTTGGGCGCGTACTCCGCCTTCGCCTGGTAGTCCCAGTAGCGCGGCGCGCTGACCAGCTCGATGGTCGAGGGCACCACCTCGGCGAGCACCAGGTCGACGTAGGAGACGCGGCCTGCGGTCGCGAAGCTCCAGTCGCCGGCGATGGGGCCTTCGAGCAGGACGCTGGTGTCGATGAGGCTCGCGTTCAGATAGCCGTGGTAGCCATCCTGCGAGGGCGTGCGCGTGCTGCCTTCGACCGCACCGGCGATGGCGCGACCGAAGCGCGCGTCGAAGTTGCCGGGTTGAAAGCTGAGGTCCTGGAGCAAGTCCGCGTTGATGACCGAGGTCAGCCCGCCGAAGTGGAAGAGGATGGGGATGTGGACGCCGTCGAGGTAGACGCGCGTGTCTTGAGGCCTGCCGCCGCGGACGATGAGCATCCCGAAGCCGTAGGGCGTGCGGTTCACGCCCGGCAGGTTCTGGATGACCTTGAAGGCGTCGCCCTGCGTGCCCGGGACGAGCCGGATCTCCTCCTGCTCGAGCTCGACGCGGGCCACCTCCTTGCGCTCGCGCTTGCCGCGCACGACCGTCTCGTACGAGCCGAAGACGAGCTTGCGGATGTAGAGAGTCACCTCGGTGATCTTGCCCTCGACGATCTCCTCCTCGATCTCGTAGCGCTCGAAGCCCGAAGCGTTGACCACCACGGTGTGCATGCCGAGCGGCACGCCGGCCATCTCGAACCCGCCCGTCTCGTCGGAGACCGCGCCGAGCGCGCCGTCGTCGATGGCGATCGTCGCTCCTGCCACGGCCTCACGGTTGCCGCGCTGCAGGATGCGGCCCCGCAGGTTGACCACGCCGACGCGCTCCTCGCGCTTGGGCTCTTCGGCCTTCAAGACGAAGCTGTAGCGGTAGGAGATGCGCACCGGCGCGGGCACGCCATCGATCTCGGCGGGAGAGAACCGGAACTTGCGCAGCGCTTCGACCGCGGCCTCGTCGAAGCCGTGGCCCGCCGGCTCGGCGACCACGACGTCGGTCACCGCGCCGGTCGCGTCGATGTCGACGAGCAGGCCGACCGCACCAGTGAGCTTTGCGGCTTCGGCTTCCTTTGGATAGCTCGCCTCGACGAACTCGAGGAGCCGGGGCGCTTTGGTCAGTTGCCCCGGGGCCGCAGCCGCCTGATCGGCCGCTCGCTGGGTGAGCGGGTTCTCGGAGCGGCGCGTCGGAGCGGGCTCCTCGGCGCCAGCGAACGGCGCCACGGCAAGGATTGACGAAAGCAGGGCTAGCTCAAGCGCGCGCCGCATGGCGGCTCCGGGGAAGTGGAACGGGGCTGGAAGTTTAGCGAGTTGTGAGTTGTGAGTCGTGAGTCGTGAGGACGGAGTTGCCGAAAGAACGTCGACGCACGTGTTGGCGCATTCAGGCGCGTCCCGTCACTTGTGGTTGAGTCTCGCGCCTCGAGCCGGGGCCGACTCTCGACTCTCGACTCTCGACTGTCGACTAGCGCGTCTACCCCTTCCACCGGAACGAGTAGACGACCCGCCCCGCGTCGAGCTCGCGCAGGTCGGCTTCGACCTCGCCGTCGGTGTTGGTGAAGTCGAAGAAGGCGCCGAAGGCGTGTCCGAGCGCGCGGGCGAAGGACGAGCTCAGGCGCAGCGCCTGCGGAATGGCGCGCCACGACAAGGTCGCGCTCGACTCGCAAGCCGAGGCGCCCAGCTCGCCACACGCCGAATAGACGTGCGGCCAGGCGCGCGGGGTCCAGCGCACTATCGCCGCGGGCGTCGGGCCGAACAGCCGCACCGCGCCCTTGGCGATGGGGCCGAGCAGTGGAGCAGAGAGCGCGTCGAGCAGGTTCTGTCGCCAGAAGACCCGCGCTCGCTCCGGCCCGAGCAGCCCGACGACGACGCGCGTCAGCTCCAGGTCGTCCTCGATGGGCAACCAGTCGAGCCGGCTGGTCTGCTCGATGCGCAGCAGCGACTCGGCCGGCATCTGGTCGCGGAGCTTCTGGGCTATCGATGGCTCCAGCCGCTCGGCGGCCTCCATCGTCAGTTGGGTAAAGGTCGCGCGGACCGAGGGGGCCAGGGGCATGGGAGCGCTTCTCGAGGCAGGCGTCTTGCCCGGATCCTAATGTGAAGGGCTCGTCCTCGCCAACTTCCCGCTTCCTCTCAAAAAACGAACGGAACCAAAGCTCTCCGCTCGCGCGGATAGTCGGGGAAGGTGCGCCGGTACCATTGATGATGCGCCCAGGCGCGCGGGCCGAGGTTGGCGAAGCTCCAGAGCGCGAAGACCGCGCCGGCCGGCGACCAGGTCGCGAGCGCCCAGCCGATCCACTCGAGGATCTCGCCGAGGTAGTTGGGGCTCGAGACCCAGCGATAGAGGCCGCCGTAGGGAATCTTGTAGCCGGTCTCGCCCGGTCCTCTCAGGCGCCGGAGGATGGCGTCCGACTGCTGGTTGATGAAGAAGCCCGCGAAGAAGACGACGACGCCGAGGACGAAGCGTGGATCGGCCAGCCAGCCGAGCTCGTACGGCTCCGAGAAGGTGAAGACCCAGCGGCCGTTGAGATAGCCGTTCACCACGTTGAACAGCGCGCCTCCGGCAGCGACGACGAGCGGCATCGGGCGGCCGTGCGTGCGCAGAGGGTAGACGAAGGCGCGGTTGAGGTAGTGGAGCTCCCAGAGCGCGAGAAAGACGATGGCCGTCACGCTCGAGGTGCGGTCGCTGATCGCGAAGAGCAGGGGCATCGCCAGCGCGGCCGGCGCCTCCATCAGTATCCAGCCGACTCGGCTCGAGACCTTGGGGCCAACCCGCTTGCCCTCATAGCGCCCGTAGGGCGCCGAGACGAAGAAGAGGATGGGGAAGACCACCAGCGCGGAGAGCGCGAAGGCGGCCAGCAGCGCCCAGTAGAAGGTCCGCTCGTTCACCGGATGGCTCCCCGCTCGCGGAACCAGGCGACCGTGTCGGCGATGGTCTCGCGCAGCGGGCGCGGGCTGTAGCCGAGCTCGCGGGCGGCCTTCTCGTGGCTGACCAGCCCGTGGTGGCGCACGATGTCCACCGAGGCCGCGTTGAACAGCGGCTCCTTGCCGGTCATCGCCGCGTACAGGGAGGCGAAGGGCACGCCGAGCTTCGCCATCCACGACGGCGAACAGAACCAGGGAGACCGCACTCCACAGCATGCGGCGACTTGGCAGGCCAGGGCGTGGAGGCTCAGGTACTCGCCACCGAGCAGGTAGCGTTCGCCTCGCCGTCCGCGTGCGGCGGCCGCCAGCGCGCCGGCCGCGACGTCGCGGACGTCGACCCAGTTGAAGCCGCCTTCGACCGTCGCCGGCAGGCGCCGTTTGCAGACGTCGACAACGAGCCTGCCCATGCGCGAGGGCTTGAAGTCGTTGGGCCCGATGACCGCCGTCGGGACGACGATCACCGCGTCGAGGCCGCGCTCGATGCCCGCGCGCACCTCGCCCTCGCCGGCGGCCTTCGACCGGTCGTAGGCGAGCGGCGAGTCGTCGAAGAGAGGGCGCGCCTCGTCGATGGGCTGATCGGGCGGGTTTGGCGAGCAGGCGTGGATCGAGCTGAAGTGCACCAGGCGCCGCACGCCCGCGGCGAGGCAGGCCTCGACGACGTTGCGCGCGCCCTCGGTGTTGATCCGAGTGGCGACCGGGTCGTCGTGCTTCAGCGAGATGCGGGCGGCAGCGTGGTAGACGACCTCGACGCCTTCGACGGCTCGCACCAGCGAGGCCGGGTCGAGCACGTCGCCGGCGACGACCGTCAGGTCGAGCCCGTCGAGCGCGCGGCGATCCTTGCGGGCGAGGGCGCGCACTTCATGGCCCTCGGCTATCAGCGCCCGAGCGAGGTTCCCGCCCACGTGTCCGCTTCCACCGGTGATCGCGATCTTCATCTTTCGTTCCTCGGAGGTGTTTGCGGGCACACTAATCCGGAACGCGGGTTTTCGGCGGGCGTGTTGTGGAGGGAGGCAGCGTGGGCGGCCGCGAAGTAGCGCTCTCCAGACGCTGGCCTCGGTGCGTCTTCCATCGAGAGGAAACGGCATCGGGCAGCAAATGCGGCTGCGGTCCTTGAGCCCTCGATCCATCGAGAGGGCGAGGGACTGGGCCGTAGGCCGCGACCCGGCGTGGCCAGCGGTCAGCTCGCTCCACGGCAGGAAGCCTGCGGGACGGCGCGTCGAAGAATCAGCTTTCGAGGACCTTGCTGACCAGCCGCTTGAAGCTCGGGCACTTGTCGAGGATGGCGTCGCGCTTCGCCCGGCTCGCGCTCTTGGCTTTCTGGAACATCCGGTCGCGTTCGTCCGGCGTGGGCTTGCCGGCGCGTCGGGGAAGGTCGAGCACCTCGATCACCGCATCGAGGAGGGACTCGACGTTCTGCACCAAGAAGACGATTTCGTAGTCGCCCGGGGCGGCCGTCCGGATTCCTCTTGAAAGGCCCTTCATGCAGTCGGGTGGCTTGGGGGAAAGCTGGTCGCGGATCTTGTCTCGATCGATCACGGCGAAGACGGGCCCGTCGTCGCGCAGCTTCTGCGCGTCCTGCTTCAGCCGTTTGATCAGGTTGGAGACGCCCTTGAGCGGAATCGACTCCACGTGTTGACGGCGCCCGAAATCGTGGGCCCCGGAACGGTCGGCAAGACATCGAATGAGCAGCTCGTGCGGCCCGAAGCCTTTGATGAGCGCACCGCGCTGGTCCTCCCAGAGTACGGTCTTTCTCATGCGTCACCCTTCAGCTCATCGAAGGCACGGACCTGATAGCCCTCGGCGCGCAGGGTCCCGAAACCGCGGTAATCCTCGAGCCATTTGTCGAGGCGCTCCTTGCTGGGCCGCCGTAAGTGGGTCGCGCGGCGTTCGTCAAGCTCGCACAGCACGACGCTGCCCGCCGGATCGGAAAGGGAATCGAGCAGCCGGTCCGAATGCGTCGCGAGAATGACGGGGCTGTCCTCGGCTGCCTCCTCGAGCATCCCGACGACCCGGGCCAGAAGCTCTGGGTGCAGGTGGATTTCGGGCTCGTCGAAGGCGAGCAGCGAGCGACCTTGACCAAGCTCGACGAGCGCGATGAACGCGAGATACGCAAGCTGTCCCTCTGAGAGGCTCTCGGCCGGCAAGGGTTGCGAAAAGCTGCCGAAGGAGACTTGGAGCTCGATCTGACCGCGGCCGACCGACGGGGTCAGGATGTCGCGGAAGTCATCGCCGAGCCCCAGCCGAGCACGCTCCCGAATTCGCTCCCAGGTTTCGCCATTACCGAGGTTGCGGAGCTCATGAAAGCAGTTCGCCAGGTTCAATCCGCCGCGCGCAAGCGATCTGGCGTGATCCAGCATCACCGGCCAGCGGGGACCGACGCGGAAATCGAGCTCGGACTGCAGCCACCCGGGCCGCGTCTCGAACGGGATATGCACCTCGATGCCCTCGATCACGGTGATGACGCGGCGAATGGCCTCTTGGGCGCCCAAGCCAAAAGCGCTGAGAGCGAGTGAATCGTCGTTGACGGGAACCTCTCTGTTCTTCCCGTCTTCGAAGATTCTGGTCCTCCCGGCGGCTCTCGCGACCACATGCAACGGCTCGGGCTTCGCCTGCAGCACCAACGTTGACGAATTGACGAACACATCGAGCCGCTCCCTGACCACGGCGGGGGCGGTACCGATGTTGGCGAGCGCGAATTCGTATTCGATCCTCGGGCCAGCTCCTTCGATCGTCAGCCCGAGCCCGAGCTCCTTGGAGCCTCTCCGCAGCAGGTTTCGCAGGCCGCCATGCCTGCCGAGCAGCACGTCGTGAACGTAGTTGACCGGCTTCGAAGCGAGCCGAAGCAGCTCGAGTCCTTCGAGCACGGAACTCTTTCCGGTGCCGTTGTCGCCGATGAGGACCGTCAATCCTTTGAGGTCGAGCGCGATGCTCTCGATTGCTCGAAGGCCGGATATCCGAATCTGCGTGATGCGGTCGCGCGCCATGAACTGACCCCTTAAACAATGCGAGCGCAGCATAGGAAAGGCGCTCGCCAACGTCGAGAACACGGCTCGGCGTCGGCCTCGCTCGCCAGGACGCTCGCTCTCGAGAACGCGAGGTCGGGTCGCGCGACGGTCACACGGCCGACTTCCCAGCGGCCTTGCGCGTCGCTGCCCGCTTCTCGCCCAGCTTGACTCGTCGGCGCCTGTTCTTCTCGGTCCGGTAGCCGCTCGCTATCCGCGCGAGCGCTTCCGGCTCGTTGCGCAGGACGAAGCGGCCCGCGGCGCGCAGCTCTCGGACCGCGCGGTCGAGCTGTCGGAAGGCATCGTTGCGTCGCTCGAGCGTGGTGCGGTCGGGGACGCGAACGAGCTGTTTGGCGAGCAATCGCGCCTGCGCGGGTAGGTCCGCGGGAAGGCCCGCGTGAGCGGCCGCAAAGATCCCGCTGTGCTCCTCGGCCAGCGCCGCAATTCGTCTCATGTCCCCGGCGAGGAAGGGAAGGGCGTGGCTCTTCGCCAACCTACCGAGCGCTTTGCGCGCCTTGTCGTCGTTGCGCAGCAGGAAGCGCGCGGCTCTGAGGAAATTGGCCCGGAAGCGCAGCGCCTCCTGTCTCGGGATGCGCACCGAGCCACGCTCGACCTCGCGGCTGGTTGCTACTCGGGCGCGCTCGCTCTCCTCGAGGGCGGTGGCCAGGCCGGGCAGCGCGTCGATCAGATCGGGAATGCCGCTCAACCCGGCGAAGCGTTCCCGCCGCTCGCTGAGCGCGTCGAAAAGCAGTCGCGCTTCGTGAATCGCCGTGGGGACGGGCATATCGGGAAGCGGCGCAACACCCGAATCGCGCTTCGATGCCCTGTCTCGACGAGTCGGTGACATCGTCCTTCACCCCTTCGACCCCTTCGGCAACAGATTCGAACAGGAGTCGGAATCGAATGGCAGATCCTAGCTCGGGTCTCGCCCAACGGCCAAGTCGATGGGATTCTGTCCCGCGTGGTTTGTGGGGATTTCTTGGGGTCCAACTCGGTCGCACGAATGAGCCGAACGGCGCCGGGGGGCGACGACTGCGCGCTCGACGACCGAGAACCGTGCGCCGGGCGGAAGAATCGTGCGCCGGGCGAGGACAATCGAGCGTCGGGCCGCGAGGATCGCGCGCCGGGCAAGGAGAAACGCGCGCCGGGCACCAAGGATCGTGCGCCGGACGGCGGTATCGCTCTCTGGATGGCGGGGATCCGCTCCCCGGACGGTCGGCGGCGGGAGGGGCAGGCGCGGCCGGAGCGGCGTAGGGTTTCTCGCCCGCTCGATGTCGCGCCCGCGCGGCCCGCTGGTCGCGGGCGCTTCGTTCGCTAAGATGCAATCGCGAACGCGCAAACACCTGTCGCGGAGAGACAGATGGGCTGGTCGGGCAAAGGAATCGGCGGCGTGCTTGGCCGAGGCATCGCGCACCTGCTCGGCGCCGGCGAAGGCGGCGAGGAGGAGTACCCGGTCGCCGTCGACGCCCTGACCTGGACCCGCGGCATGGGCCCGTCGGGGCCCGGCATGTGCCTGACGATCGAGGTCTCGCCCGCACGTCGGGTCCGCGACGGCGCGCAGGCGCTCGTCTGGCTTCAGTACGACGAGGATTGCTACGTCGAGGCCGCGCTCGATGACTACGCCGACTCCGACGGAGATCTCTGCGTCGCGGGCGAGCTTGGCGAGCGCGACGGGGACGCCTCGCGCGCGCAGCTCTACTTGCCGTGGGCGGCGCTGCCGTCCATCAAAGGCGACTGCCTGTGCCAGGTGTCGGTCGTCGACGGCGAGGAGGTGCTCGGCAACCAGTGGTTCGAGCTGACGCTGCCCAACCGCGCGACGCGCGAGGTGCACAGCGCCATGGGCGCGCTCGCCTACGCGGCCGCCGCGATGATCCAGCCGGCGCGCGAGCTCTCCGAGTCGGAGGCCTACGCGGCGACGAGGTTGATGACCGGGTACTTCGAGCTCGACGAGGTCGGCCAAGAGGTCGCCTCCCGCCTCTTCGCGCGCGCCGAGAGGAAGAGGCCGGGCTTCGAGAAGGCCGCGCGCCTCGTGCGCGACGAGATCGAGCCTGACAACTACTCGCTGGTCATCGACTTCCTCGGCGAGGTCGCACGGGCGGCCGGCGCGTTCACCAGCCGAGATCAGGCCTTCATCCAGCGGCTCGCCGACGCCATCGGCGCCGGGCCGACGCGCGGCGGCGCCCCCTCTTCGACCTCCGAAGATGTCGTCGTCCGCAGCTTTCGCACGCTGGAGCTGGAGCCGGGAGCGCGGCTCGACGAGGTGCGGGCGGCCTATCGGCGCCTCGCGCTCGACTACCACCCGGACAAAGTCGAGACGCTCGCCGCCGGGTTTCGCGAGTACGCGACCGCGCGGATGCAGGCCATCAACGAGGCCTACCAGGTGCTCAAGGCGCACCTGGCAGGCAAGTGAGGGCACCTCTCGAGCGCCGAGCGGTCGTTGCGGAGCCGAGCGGCGAGGACCCACCGATTCCGACAGCCGGAGGAAGCATGAACCCCAACGGATTCGTCGAAGACGTCCTCGACCTGCTCGAGCCCCTCGGCGCCGTACGCGCCCGCGCGATGTTTGGCGGCTGGGGCCTCTGGCTCGACGACGCGATCTTCGGCCTCATCGTCGACGAGCGGCTCTTCTTCAAGATCGATGAGAGCAGCAGGCCCGAGTTCGAGGGGGCCGGATGCGAGCCTTTCGTCTACGACTCGGGCAAGGGCCGCCCGGTGGCGATGTCGTACTGGACCCCACCGCCCGGGACCGAGGACGACAGGCACGCGGTCCTGCCCTGGGCACGCAAGGGCCTGGAGGCGGCCGCGCGAGCCAAGGCGAAAAAGCCCTCGGTGAAGAAGGCTGGGGTCAAGAAGCCTGCCGCCAGGCAGTCGGGTGCGAAGTCTGCGGCAGGGACGCCCACCGGGAAGAAGAGCGCGGCGAAGAGGGCTCGCGCGGCGGCGGGCAGGAAGCCCGCGGTGTAGAGGTCGCGGCCGTGCCCGAGCGCGAATCGCCGGGGCGACGCCCGGCGATCCGGCCTTGGCGACGGCTACAGCGGCTCGCAGCGCTCGCGGATGGTGTCGCAGTACATCGTCGCTTCGGGGCAGGGGTCGGTGTTGAAGTCGCAGGCCGCGCTGCACAGCCCGCCAAGGCAGCGGCCGTACTCACACTCGAGCTCGCTCGCGCACGCCTCGCCGACGCCCTTGGTGCCGCGAGCGCCGCGGGTGCAGCAGAAGACCTCGTTCTCCGCGGTGCCCATGTTCTCGCAGCGCCCGTCGGGCGGGCAGTTCTCGTTCTCGAAGCACTGGTCGAGAGAGAGCTGCCAGCAGCCTTCGAGGGGCTCGTCGGTGCGGCGCGGCAGGCACCAGCCGAAGACGTCGTCGCACTTCATGGTGACCGGGCAGTTGAGGTCGCCCTCGCACTCGCCCGAGCAGAACAGCGCCCCGTCGTCGCGCTCGAGGCACAGGCCGATCTCGCAGTCGGCGCCGCGGGTGCAAGTCTCGCCGGGTTGGCCCTGCCCGCGCGTGCCGAGCACGCAGCAGCCGATCGCCGCGCCTTCGCTCAACTCTCCGCAGACCTCGTTGTAGGCGCAGTCGAGGTTCGACAGGCAGGGGTCGGCCCCAATGTCGTCGCACGAGTCGACCACCCCGGCGTCCGGCCCCCCGGTGCCCGCGTCGTGGTGCGTGCCTGCGTCCGCGACGACCCCCGCGTCCTGCGTGCCGCCGTCTTCGTGCGTGCCGGCGTCCTCCGTCGCGCCCGCGTCGAGGCCGGGATCCTCTCCGGCGTCGGCGCCGGGGCCGGCGTCCGCGGGTGGGTTGACTCCGGAGTCGGAGACGAGCCCGGCATCGGCCTTGGGCGTGGTTCCGCCGTCGGCCTGCTCGTTCGTCTCGCCGCAAGCGGCGAGCAGGCACAGGGCGAAGAGCGCGGAGAGAAGGCGCAGGCTGCGTGGAGTCATGGTGTGGGCCTCTTCGTCGTCGAGTGGGCTGGTTGATGAGCGCGGAAAAGCGAGCGGCAGCTTCGCGGATAGGGATGCGCTTTTCAACCCGTGCCAACGGCAAGCGGCCGACAAAGCGGCGGGGCGCCCGCCAGATCATTCCGTGCCGGCCCAAGCCCGCTGCCCCGCGGCGAGGCCCGGCGCGAGCCTCTTCGCTCCGCTCGCGCGAGCGCCGGCGGTCGGGGCGAAGGATTCGGCCTGCCCGGCGCGTTTCAAAAGGGTTATCCCGCCAACTTCTCGGGATGGTAGACCCTCGGCCCCATGACCCTCTGGCGTGCTCATCAGCTCCGCGTCACCCTCGGCGCCCGCGTGCTCTTCGACGGCCTCGACCTCGTGATCGAGGAGGGCGAGTGCCTGGGCCTGGTCGGCGTCAACGGCTCGGGCAAGTCGACGCTGCTGCAGATCGCGGCGGGCCTGCGCCAGCCGGACAGCGGCCTGCTCGAGCAGCGGCGCGGCGCGACCTTCGCCTACCTCGCCCAGGAGCCCCGCTTCGAGGGCGACGCGACCATCGCCGGGGTGCTCTTCGAGCCGCAGGGCCGGCTCGCCGAGGCCCACGCCGAACACGCGCGCCTGACCCGGGCGCTCGAGACCGCGCCGCAGGCCGAGCACGACGGCCTGCTCAAGAGGCTCGAGGAGGCGACCGCCAGCATCGAGCGGCTCGGCGGCTGGGACACCGCGCACCTCGCCAAGTCGATGCTCCAGCGGCTCGGCATCTTCGAGTCCGAGTGGGAGCGCCCGCTCGCGCAGCTCTCGGGCGGCACGCAGAAGCGGGTCGCCATCGCCCAAGCGCTGCTGCTGCGCCCCGACCTGCTGCTGCTCGACGAGCCGACCAACCACCTCGACGTCGACACGGTGGACTGGCTCGAGAACGAGCTCGACGAGTTCCCCGGGGCGATCCTCCTGGTCACGCACGATCGCTACTTCCTCGACCGGCTCGCCGAGCGGATCGTCGAGCTCGAGCACGGCAAGCTCGTCGGCTATCCGGGCAACTTCAGCGACTACCTGGAGCAGCGCTACGTGCGCGAGCAGGAGAGCGCGCGCAAGGAGCACAAGCGCCAGAGGCTCATCGCGCAGGAGCTCGCCTGGCTGCGCCGTGGACCTCAAGCGCGGCGCACCAAGCGCAAGTCGCGCGTCGACGCCGCCCGCGCGCTCATCGCCCAGAAGGTCCCCGAGGCGCTCAAGGCGGTCGAGCTCAAGACGGCGGCGCCGGTGCGCTCGGGCCACACCGTCCTGGAGCTGCGGCACCTGTCGAAGAGCTTCGGCGAGCGCAAGCTCATCAGCGACCTCTCGATCATCCTCGAGCGCGGCGAGCGCATGGGCGTGGTCGGCCCCAACGGAATCGGCAAGACGACCCTCGTGCGCATGATCCTCGGCGGGCTCGAGCCGTCGAGCGGCCAGGTGATCCGCGGCAAGAACACGCGCATCGCCTACTTCGACCAGGTGCGCGCCGCCCTCGACCCGGAGCAGACGGTCTACGAGGCCGCCTCGCCGACCGAGGTCCTCGACCTTGGCGGCCGGCGCGTGGAGCTGCGCGACTACCTGTCGGATCTCCTCTTCCCGGTGCCGATGCAGAAGATGAAGGTCGGCGCCCTGTCCGGAGGCGAGAAGAACCGCCTGCTGCTCGCGAGGCTCCTGCTCGAGGGCGCCAACCTCCTCGTGCTCGACGAGCCGACCAACGACCTCGACCTGATGACCCTGGAGATCCTCGAGGAGAAGCTGCTCGACTTCGAGGGCTCGGTGCTGCTGGTGACACACGACCGCTACTTCCTCGACAAGGTGGCGACCTCGATCCTCGCCTTCGAAGGCGACGGCCGCGTCGTGCGCTATCCGGGCAACCACGAGATGTACCAGCGGCTGCGCGCCAGGCAGGCCCAGGCGCCGGCCTCGCAGGCCGAGGCGACGGCCAGGCCCGCGGCCGCGCAGAAGGCGAAGGCAGCGTCCCTGCCTGCCGGCGAGAAGCCGCTCACCATCCCCGAGATGCGCCGCCTGCAGCAGATGGAGGCGCTCATCGAGGCCGCGGAGGCCGTCAAGGCGCAGGTCGAGGGGGCGCTGGCCGATCCGGAGCTCTATCGCCAGCGGCCGCGCGAGGTCGCGGGCCTGCGCGACGAGCTGGAGCGCGCGGGGGCCGAGGTCGAGAAGCTCTACGACGAGTGGCAGGGGCTCGAGAGCCGGAAGCACCTGTCGTAGGGCGTGCGCGAACCGCCGCCCGCCGGGCTCACCACCTTCCGGTCACCTCGAGCGAAGTCGAGAGGCCCGAGCTTTCCGCCCGGCCAGGTCCCGTGAACGAGGAGCCGATTGCCGTAGAGCCGCCGCGCGAGCAAGTGAAAGTCCCCTCTCCCGCGCTGGCGCGGGGAGAGGGGATTTAGGGGTGCAACCGTCGAGAGGCCCTCGACTTCGGCCTCGCAAGCTCGGCCTACGCTCGGGCTGACCGGCGTGCGCCAGCACGAAGGCTGGCACTCCGGCCCACCGGTTATCGCTCGAGGGATTCTTCGACACCTCTGTCAGCGCTTCACGAGCAGGTCCACCGTGCCCGACTCGGCCTTCACCTCCGGCTGGTAATAGAGGTAGGCGAGCGAGGCCGGCGCCTTGGCCTTGACCGGGTAGCGCGCCTTGAGCTTGTAGGCGAACTCGGTCGGGAGGTTGGGCGCGAGCCCGTCGACGTAGAGCAGCAGCTCTTTGCCGGTGATCGTGAACCTGCCCACCTTGCCCTCGGCGACGAGCTGGCCGACCGACGAGGCCTCGACCTCGAAGCCCGGCGGGATGCCCAGGGCGAGCATCACCATCCCGGTCGGCCCGCGCTGCTTCCAGGTGGCGCGGGCGCGCGCGGTGATGGTGTCGTCGGGGGCGAGCGTGACCCGGTCGTAGTCGACGCTCAAGACCAGGCTCTCTTCTCTGCGCGGCTTGGGCACCCAGGCCAGGGTGACGAGCTGGTACTGCGCCCGCGCCTTGCCGGTCATCGCCAGCTCGAGCTCGAGCGGCACGCCGGGTTTGGCGAAGCGGGTCAGGTCGAAGGTGCGCACCAGGTCCGAGCTCTCGGGACGGATCTCGATCTGCTCGACCGTCTCGCCCGCGAAGCGCACCTGCACGTCGGCGTTGGCCGTGGCGTCCTGACCGGCGGAGTCCGAGCGCAGCAGCGTGCGCAGCGCGAGCACCGTCGCCTGCGTCGAGCCCCAGCCGCCGAGCGCGTCGCGCTTGGACAGCAGCCAGTCGAGCGCCGCCTCCGCCTTGTCGGCTCTCGCCGCCCGGTTCAGCGCGAGGAGGGCGAGCGAGGTCGTCTCCACGTCGGCCGAGCTGCCGGCCGAATAGACCGCGGTGCGCCCGCCGGCCGGATACCAGACCTTGCCGTCGCGCTCCTGGGCCTTGGCCTCGATGCGCTCGAGCACGCTCGAGGCCGCATGTTCCCTGCCGCCGGCGAGCAGCGCGTTGGCGACGAGCGACAGGGTGTAGGCGTCGTCGGCCTCGCCCGCGCGCGTGGCCAGGTACGACAGCGCGCGATCGGTCGCCTCCCCGCGGTAGCCCGACTCGAGCAGCGCCCAGGTGATGTAGGCCGTGGTGCCGTAGCGCCCGGAGAGCTCGTCGCGATAGAGCCCGTCGCGCAGCGACTTGCGGTCCGGCTCCCAGGTGCCGTCGTACTTCTGTCGCGAGATGAGCCACTCCTGCGTGCGGCGGATGACCGCCGGGTCGACATCGTAGACCTTGGCCATGTCGGCGAACTCGAGCAGACCGTAGGCGGTGAGCACCTGGTTGGCCGGCGCGCGTCCGAACCACTCGAAGCCCCCTCCGCTCACCTCGTACGACAACAGGCGCTGATAACCGAGCTGGATGTACTCGATCGCCTTGGCCTCGATCTCCGGCTTGGCCTGGCGGTTGCGGCGCAGGTAGTCGAGCACGAGGACGTTCGGGTAGGTCGCCGAGGAGGTCTGCTCGAAGCAGCCGTAGGGCTTGCGGAAGACGCCCTCGATCCCCTCGAGCACCGCGGAGAAGACCCCCGGGTACAGGCGCAGCAGCACCTTCTCGCTGCCGCGGATGGCGCCCGGCGGCAGCCTCCCGCGCACCGCCGTCTGCGCGGCGAGCACGCCGCCGACCGCCTCTTCGACACGCACGCCGTCGGGCCGCACCTCGACGTCGCGGCGGATGGCGTCCTGCAGCTTCCCGCCGAAGGCCCAGACGGTGATGGTCTTCTTGCCGAAGTCGGTCGCGCGCAGCCGCAGCGGCACCCCGCGCACCTCCTGCGGCTCGAGCACCAGCTCCTGGACCGCGGGGGTCATCGTCGAGAACCACTCGGCCTGCTCGACCTCGAGGCGCACCTTCTGCGGCTCGTCGAGGTAGTTGTGCACGGCGATGGGCACCTCCACCTCGTCGCCGACGGTGAGCGCCACCGGCAGGTCGATGTCGACAAAGAAGTCCTGGAAGACGCGCAGCGCGCCCTGGCCCACGCCGAGCCGCCCGTCGGCCGCGCTCGCGTTGGCCGAGACCCGCCAGCTCGTGATCGAGTCGGCGACCGGGAAGCTGAGCGTCGCGGTGCCGTCGGCCCCGGTGATCACCCCGGGCGACCAGAACATCGTCTCCGGGAACCAGGAGCGCACCCGGACCTGCGTCTTGTCGGTCGTGGGCTCGGCGAGCTTCTCTCCGGCGCCTCCCTCGGCCTTCGGCGCTGCCTGCTCCTTCTTGGCCCTGGCCGCCCGGATGTTGGTGACGATGTCGTCGAAGTCGCCGCGCGGCGCCGCTTGGGCGGCCGGCCCGGGGGCGCCGGCGAGGTCCCTGCCGAAATTGTTGAGGGTCCGTCTCCTCATCGTGGAGCGCGCCGGGCCCGACATTTCGGCGTGTGGGCCGCCGACGACCTTGGCGCGCGTGGCGAAGAGAGGGCGCAGGTTCTCGCCCCAGAGGAGCAGGAAGAGGGCCGAGACGAGCACGGCGGTGGTGACCACGCCGATGACGATCCCCGGCTCCTTCTGGAGCAGCCAGACGAAGAGCTCGACGAGGAGGGTCAGGGCGAGCGGCGCGAGGCCGAGGAGGACCGCGGGCAGCTCGTGAACGCCGTCGAGCTTGGCGGCGATGCCCAGGCCGCCGCCGAGCAGCAGCGCGCCGGTGCGCCACCAGCGGCCGGCGAAGAAGCGGCGGAAGAGCTGCTCGAACAGGAACCGCAGCGCGCCCTCGAAGAGCACGCCGAGGAAGACCAGGCCAAAGCCCCAGCTCGTCTTGGACGCCCGGGACTTCGCGTCGAGCAGCGAGGCGCGGCGCGTCTGCAGCTCGTAGGGGCTGGTCTCGGCGAGCCGGTGGATCTCGGAGGGGCGCGGCTGCGAGAAGAGCAGCGCGGCGGCGCGGTCGCGGGGGCCTCCTTCGGCGACGATGCGCGCGGGGTCGAGCTCGAAACGTGGCTTGGATAGCTCCTCGGCGAGCAGGAAGTAGGCCTTGAGCAGCGCGGGCTCCTTGGCGACGAGCGCGAAGACGCTCTCGTCGACCACCGAGAGGCCGACGTTGGCGACCGCGGGCTTGCCGTCCTCGCCGGTGACGCGCACGGTGAGCTTGGCCTCCTTGCCCGGCCGATAGGTTTCGGCGTCGCCGCTGAGGGCGATCTGCAGCGCGCGCGGCTCGCCGACGAAGAGCGTCTTGCGCGAGCGCTTCACGTCTCTGCCGGGCGCGTAGGCGTAGAGGGTGACCGTGCCGGCAGCCTCGGCGGGCAGGTCGACCGCGAAGCTGCCCTTGCCGCCGGCGAGCGTCACGGTGTGCGTGGCGATGGTGGTCCCGTCGTGGACGACGTCGAGGAAGGCGACGCCCGCGGGCGAGCTCGCCCGGATCTCTCCGGCGACGGTCTCGCCGGCCGTATAGACCGTCCGCTCGGTGCGCACGACCGCGGGGAGTGACTCGACCGAGACCTCGACCACGCGGTCGAGGCTCGTGCCGTCGGTCGCGTAGACGACCAGGGCGACGTCGCGGCGGTTCGAGCGGGGCACGAAGGTGAGCGCGGCGATGCCGTCCTCGCCGGTAACCCCCTGCGGTGAGCCCTCGACCATCGGCAGCTTCACCTTGGCGCCCGGCACCGGCTCGCCGTCGGGCCGCACCACCAGGACGAGCAAGCGGCTCTCGATGCCCATGGCCAGCGAGCCGCCCTCGGCGACGGCGGTCACGCTCATCGGCTCCTCGGCGACGGTCAGCCCGTGGTGTTTCTCGACGCGCTGGCCGGCCGCGTCGTGAATCTCGAAGGCGAGGTCGACCGCCGCCGAGCCGTTGGTGAGGGTCATGCCCGGCAGCGCGCGCGGCAGGGAGAGCTCGAAGCCCCACACGCCTTGATCGTCGGCCTGGCCTTGGGCCTCGGCGACCGGGCGGAACTTGTCGACGAAGACCCCGGCGGTCAGCTTCGCCTTGGCGCCGGAGGCCGGCTTGCCGAAGAAGTAGCGGGTCTCGACCCGGCCCGAAACGACGTCGCCGGGCCGGTACCAGGGCTTGTCGGTGGTCACCTTCACCGAAAACTTGGGCAGCGTGTAGCGCGAGACGCTCAGGTCGAGGGCGCTCTTCGCGCCGCCGACCTCGGCCTCGATGCGCCAGGTGCCCAGGAGGATCTCGTCGGCGAGCGCGAAGTCGAGGCTGGCGACGCCGAAGCGGTCGAGCTTGGCGGTCTGGCGGCCGACCTTGTTGCCCTTGGCGTCGATGACCGTGAAGGTGAGCGGCAGGCCGTCGGGAGGCCGGTGGCTGCCTGCCTCGCGCGCGAGGGCGCGCACGTGGATGGTCTGGCCGGGCTGATAGGTGGGCTTGTCCGAGGAGAGCAGCACCCGGTAGCGGCGCTGCAGCGTGATGGGCTGGGTGAAGGAGGTCTCCTCGCCGCCCTTGGAGGCGTGGACGACCAGGGTGTAGCCGCCCTCGGGCAGATCCGGCAGCCGCTTGCCGGCGCTGACGGTGCCCCACTTGTCGGAGGGGCCTTCGTAGACGAGCGTCTCCTTCCCGTCGGCTCCGAGCAGCAGGATGCGCAGCCTCGCCCCGGCGATGGGCGCGTGGCCGTCGACATCGAACACCTGCGCGCGCAGGGTCGCCAGGCTGCCCGGACTGAGCGTGTGCTGGCCGTCAATCGAAGCGGCGAGCGCGACCCGCCGGTGGTGCATGCTCCAGCCCCAGCCCGCGACGCCGATGAGCAGGCAGGCGGCGACGGCCTTGATGGCCAGCCGCACCGGGGAGCGCTTCGCCGGCCTCGCGGCGGCGCGCGGAGTGCGGACCACGGGCATGTCGAGCGTCGGCACGCGCGACAGCTCGGTGCCCACCCGCTCCAGCGCCTTCGCGCTCAGGTCGGCGGGCGGGGCCTCGTCTGGCCAGGAGAGCTGATCGGGGACCGAGCTCTCGAGCCGGGCGAGCGTGGCGCGGCAGGCCTCGCACGACTCGAGGTGCTCGTCGACCTGGGCGCGTTCGCCCGGCTCGAGCGTGTCGAAGTGGTAGTCGAGCAGGAGCAGCGAGCAGTCCTTGCAGTTCACGACGCCACCTCCATTGCCGCAGCCGCCTCGTCGCCGTCGTGGACGAGGACCGTTCGCAGCTTCTCGAGGGCCGCGTGCATGCGGCTCTTCACCGTTCCGAGCGGGATGCCCAGCGTCTCGGCCATCTCCGGGTACGACAGGCCTTGGTAGAGGTGGAGGATCACCACCTCGCGCGGCAGGTCGGGCAGAGCGGTCACCGCGCGGCGCACGCGGGCGCGCTGCTGCTCCCAGCTCGCCTGGTCTTCGGGATCGGGCGGCGCGTCGGCAGCCGAGTCGAGCCCGAGCTCGATCTCGAGCGCGAGGGCGCGCTTGAAGCCCGGCTTGCGCAACTCGTCGCGCACCAGGTGCACCGCGATGCGGTAGAGCCAGGCGCGGAAGCTGGCGCCGGGCATGTCGGGGTCGAACGAGCTCAGCCCGCGGAAGCAGCGCAGGAACGTCTCCTGGAAGTACTCCTCGGCCAGCGAGCCATTCCGCAGCGAGCGCAGGAAGAAGTTGTAGAGCGGGCGCTTGTAGCGCCCGACGAGCTGCTCGAAAGCGGAATTTCCGCCGGCCAGGCGCGCCTGGCGGACGAGATCGAGGTCGTGAGGTTCGAGGCCCATGAGGCCCTCCGCTGCAAAGAACGGAACGAGGGGCCAGACGGTTCGCTCGGACGGGTGCTCCCCTCGCTTGCGCGAACTATCGCACGGGCGGCCCCTGGGCGTCTGCCCGAGAGGTCGGCTGGCCGACAGTGTCGCGGTTTACCTGCGGCGCAGGGCCTCCGGGGTTGGTGTGCCGGGCAGCCGCGCGCAGGCCGAGCAAAGGGGGGCGGGCTCCGTTCCAACTACGAACCGGCCGCTCCAACTCCCAACTCTAGAAGCTCATCGCGAGCACGAGCTGCGCCCCGCGACCGTCGGGCGTCGGCGCCGGAGCGGTGAGCAGGTCGACTCCGACGAGGAGCGCGCCGGTGACGAAGAGCGCCCCGCCGGCTATCGCCAGCCCGACGCCGATGTCGCCGAGCAGCGGGCGCACCTGCCCATCGCGGGAGGTGAGGCGCGAGCTGAGGAACACCGCGCCGCCAAGCCCGGCGAGCCCGGCGCCCGAGCCCATGCCGGTGATCCCCAACATCTGGAGGCGGCGCTCGCCGCGAGGGTGCTCGAAGAACTGCTCGCGCTCGGGCGAGGGCAGCTCGGGGTCGGAGCGCAGCTCGTCACAGCCGGCCGCGGGTTCGCCGTACGGATGGGCGAAGAGCCTGTCGGCGCCGCGGTCCCCGCAGCCGGCGTGCGCCTGCATGGGAAGCGCGAGGGCGAGCGCGGCGAGGGTCAGCACGGGCAGCAGACGGGCCATGAATCCTCCGGGATGCGCCGAGCCTAGGAGCCGGTCCGGGCCCAGGTCAACTTCCGGACACGCACGACTGGGCAGGAGGCGCCAAGCGTTCATTTTCGGGCGTCCTTGCGCACGGGGGCCGCCTGTGCTACCCAAGGCCGCTCTTCGGCCGGGCTTTGGGCCGGAGGGATTCGAGATCAGGCAGTAAATACACACACTTCCTGATTGGCGTCTCGAAGGTGCGCAGCGCAGGCCGGCGGGTGCCGGCTCGAGCGTGGCCGGACAGGTCGGCCGTTGCGTCCGAGAGCGCCAAGGTGACGGAAGTGGCGGAGAAAACCATGGCAGACCAGCAGACTACCCCCGAGACCCCCGTGGCCGAGACCCCCGCCGTGCAGCCGCCCGAGGCGGCGGCCGAGGCGGTGCCCCAGGCGGCCCCGCAGCAGATGCCGGTGCAGGCGACCGCGAGTATCATCAGCATGCGCCAGCTTCTCGAGGCCGGCGTGCACTTTGGCCACCAGACCCGTCGCTGGAACCCGAAGATGAAGCCGTACATCTTCGGCGCCCGCAACGGCATCTACATCATCGACCTGCAGAAGACGGTCGGCCTGTTCCGCAAGGCCTACAGCTTCCTTTCGGAGACGATCGCCCGCGGCGGCACGGTGCTCTTCGTCGGCACCAAGAAGCAGGCTCAGGAGGTCATCGCCGAAGAGGCGACGCGCGCCAACCAGTACTACGTGAACAACCGCTGGCTGGGCGGGACGCTGACCAACTTCCGCACCATCAAGCAGGGCATCGACCGCTTCAAGGGCATCGAGCGCATGCAGCAGGACGGCACCTACGAGCGGCTGCCGAAGAAGGAGGTCGCCTCGCTCGAGCGCGAGCGTGAGAAGCTCGAGAAGAACCTGGGCGGCATCAAGGAGATGAGCCGGCTGCCCGGCGCGCTCTTCGTGATCGACCCGAAGAAGGAGCACATCGCGATCCACGAGGCGAACCGCCTCGGCATCCCGGTCATCGCGGTGGTCGACACCAACTGCGACCCCGAGGGCATCGACTACGTCATCCCCGGCAACGACGACGCCATCCGCGCGATCAAGCTGTTCGCCGGCAAGATGGCCGACGCGGCCATCGAGGGCTCGGCGCGCCGTTCGGCCTACGTCGCCGAGAAGGGCGAGGAGAGGCCCGAGCGCGAGGAGCGTGAGGCGAGGCCCGAGCGGCGCGAGCGGCGCGGCCCCCGCGGTGGCGAGC
>ENA-UOOR01000300-UOOR01000300.1-fermentation-metagenome-genome-assembly--contig:-NODE-300-length-74170-cov-3.254307_pt1 | contig 74170 bp, 65 predicted proteins | sample MGYA00245780_ERZ724029 | MGnify/ENA primary metagenome ERZ724029 (study PRJEB28704, sample SAMN03018315) | fermentation metagenome | biome: anthropogenic terrestrial biome; feature: soil; material...
GGTAAATGCGAAAAAGTGCAAAAATTTTTAATTTTGTCATAATTACGCCGCTAAAATGCTGTTTAAGCAAGCCTCGTATAGTTCTGCGGAGCTATAATAGCCGAATATTTCCCGCGGGTAATTGTTTATCCATTTTTCAAGGCGGCGTATCTCTGCCGCTGTAACGGAGGTAAAGTCGTAGCCTTTCGGATAGTGGCGGCGTACCATTTTATTTTGATTTTCATTTGAGCCCCGCTCGTATGAGCTGTACGGGTGGCAAAAATATACCGTCGTCCGCTTTCCCTCTCCGAGAGAGCTACGCTCGATACCCTCGTAGTCTGAAAACTCGGAGCCGTTGTCAACCGTTATAGTGAGGAAAACGCGGGCGAATAATTCCGCTCCCATTTCTGCCTCGATACCGTCAAGAGCTTTTACAACGCTCTCGGCGGTTTTATCTTTCATAAGCCTAATAATTTCTCGGCGCGTTTTTCTTTCCGTCAATACAAGTAATGTTTTCTTTGTCTTTTTCTTTCCCTCTACGCAATCCATTTCCCAATGCCCGAAAGCCTGGCGGCTCTCTATTTCCTCGGGGCGCTTTTCTATGCTCTTACCTTTCGGAGCCCTGCTCGGCTGTACTCGGTCGTATTTTTGCTTGTCCTTGTTTCTTTTAACGGGCAAGTCCTTATTTGTTATAGTAAGAAAAACGCCGTCCTCTATATATCTATAAAAAGTCGTCTTTGATATAGTCGTATTAAACTTTAAGCCCTTGCGCTTTATCTCTCCGAGGATAGCACCAGGCGCGTATTTTTCCGCCGATACCTTAAACTCGAGGTATGTTGCGTACTCGTGGTCGTTCCCGATTTTTAACGGAGCGCCCTTTGCCCGTAAATTTTCCTGGTACTTTTGCTCCGCTATGTCTGGGCTGTACCGTTCCTCTGTTGTAAGGTCGCTATTGAGCCGCTCGTAAACGCCTCTCTTTAATTCTCTATATATGGTGCTTATGTGTACGCCGAGCTCCTCCGCCATTACTTGCGGTTTCGTTCCGACTCTCTGCCAAGCCTCGATTTTAAGTCTATCCGTAAAAGAAAGGTGTTTATAGTGCCTCATAATAAAATCACTCCGTTTTATTAGAATATTTCTTTAAGCGTTTGCGGTCTTTTTCCGTCCGCGGTGCTTAATGCTATCTTGTAAAGCTCTTTGCGCGAGCTCGGCGTTATATCCGCTCCGCCCGTTCCCGTCGAGCTCTCCCGTATTCCCTCCGAGGGCGGAGGCAATGTCCGCGAGCGCTACACCGTCGGCGTAAAGAGCCGCTATGCTCTTTCTGTCCTCGTAGGTTAGGTATCGGCAAGTCATACGGTAACTCCTTTCTTTTCGTCTTAATGGTGGAAAAGAGGAGCGGGGCTCGCCCCGCTCCTCATTCCCTTATGCTAAAATCCCATAACGCGCTCGAGTCGCACCTCTGCGTTGCTCTATCCTCGTTATAGGCAAAAGCCATAAAGTGCTCGAGGTCTTAAAAACCTTTCGCACTTATTCTAAAACTTTTTAAATAACTAATATTATTCAATAAATGTTGACAAATAAAAATAAATATGATATACTCATTAAGTAAATAATTACTCTGCTTTACAATTTGCCGGTAAGTTGCAAAATTGTATATAAAAAAGCATGGTAATTAAATAAGATTAATATGGAAGGATTGGCGAAGATGAAATACGTGAAAATTCCCGGGCAGATTTATGACCTCGTCAGATTATTCAATTACCATTTCAACAAATCATCATTGGAGAAAGTTATCGAGGATCCGGAGGATTATGAGAAAACTCATTTTTCGGTTCTTAACGGTGAAACAATTGATGAAGATCTGCTTTTATTCTTCTACTCACCTGACGGTTTATCTGGGTTTATTTCCGAAAATTTTCTGATTGCTAACAGTAACATTTTTTCAAATGAAAATAATATCGAAACAGCTCTTTCATCAATAAAAGCTCCCGGTCTGTTCGGCAGAGTTTTGAGTTATTATTTAAAGTGCGAATCAATTGATGATTCGGAATCCCTTTCGCCCGAACAGGTATATAAGCTTATAAAGAACATTGATGTACCTGACAAAGTCAAACTCATGATCGTACTTTACAGTATGAACAAGAGCTATTTTAATGAGCTCTTAATAAACGAACTGAACAGTAAGCTCCTTCTTGTGGAAAAGCACTACCAGAAGGTAAGGATAAAAATCGAATATGTTTTGCGACTGCTCGAATCGGAAATTGTAAGAACAGAAATCCTTAACGCGCTTAACATAAAAACAGACTCCGAAAATATTGCTTACTTTTCGGTTTCCGCGACCGAGAATAAGATGGCGGCAGTCTTTGGTGAAGGAGACACACGCTGTCTTGTAATTGGCTACGGTACGACTGACAAGCTGCAGGAGATGCTCGGTTCAAGAGCATTCGATATGTTTATCGTGGCAAAAGCGCTTGCTGATACCCTTAGAATCAGCATTATCAACATGATAAAAGAAAAAGGTGAGATGAACACGACCGAAATTGCCAACGCTTTCGGTAAAGGGCTTACGGCGGTGTTCTATCACCTTAATATGCTTGCCGAAGCGAAGATTTTGAATACAAGGAACAGGGGAAGAACCGTACTTTACAGTGTAAACAAAGACCTTTTCGCAAACTTAAGCGTGTTTTCAAAGGATTTTGCCGTAAACAGTGCGACAAGATTGTAATAGAATATTATAATATGAAAAAGCGTATCGGATTTCCCGGTACGCTTTTTTTAGTATATTATTTCATTGGCTCCGATTGCGAGTAGACCGCATAAACCGCAAAGATTTTCAGCTGTTTTATTATCGATATTACCGGTCAGAACCGCAGCGACAGCGACACCTCTTTCCGATTTTAAGATACCAGAATCGTTCTTTACATTACAAAGCTCGCCCGATTTTCCGTAGAAATCCACTCCGCTGTAAATATAACGCATCAGACCCGATAAATCCTTCTGCCTTTTTAAAATATCCATAGCGGCGGGATTCTTTGATAATCGATTCAGAATAAACACAGTGTCAGCTGCTGTGGTAAAATTATCGTATCCCCGCAAGGCAGCCTCAAAGTCGAGCATTAGCCTGTTCATACAAGTTTCAGTAAGCCCAAGCGTGGATGAGATATAATCGTTTATTTTATCAAGCCCCGCGAGGGATGACAGTATGTTTGCAGCAGTGTTGTCACTCGAAGAAATCATCAGCAAAAGAAGCTCATAAATTGTAGCTTCGCGTATACCGAGCTCGCTTATCACACTGAAGTGCGTATATGCAGATTTATCTGTTTTTATCTTCATATCCATTGGGATGTTTTTATCGATATAGTAGGAGAGAACAAAGAGCTTGATAATGCTGGCACTGCGAAGCGGTTTTTTTTCGTTGTATGCGAAGATTATCGTATCACCGCTATTGATTAGAACTCCAATATCCGAAGGATTTGTCTCGATTATAGATTGAATTCTGTCCCGTATGTTCATCTTATGCAATCCTTTCGGTGCGACCTATATCGTAAATTCCTAAACCCACGCCACTATTACCAACAAAAATTTCGCCGGGAGTAAAGGTGGTCGCAGAGATTACCGGGTTGTGTTCCAGCAGCTCGGTGGCATCGAGGTCTATCATGGTTATGTTTTTATTAGCGGCAGCGAAATGGGCAGCTGCAATTATACCTATCGGCGACTCAAGCATACAGCCCATCAAACAGCGTATACCCGCTTTTTCCGCAATACTGTTGATTATACCCGCTTCCTTTATGCCTCCGCACTTAGCGAGCTTAATATTAATGAAGTCGGCAAAACCGTTATCGGTTATTTTTTTTGCATCATGCGAGTCAAATACGCTCTCATCGCCAAGTATAGGGAACCGGCTTATGTTCTTGAATTTTCCCATAAGCTCTGTTTCGTGCCGCTTGAATGGTTGTTCGATAAGTTCTATGTTATAACCTTTATCTACACAATGGTCGCTGATTTTTATAGCTGTTTCAATACTCCAGCTCTGATTTGCGTCAAGCCGCAGCGGAGCTTTTTTACTTACGGAGGCGACAGCGTCAATACGCTCTATATTCTCCTGTAAAGTACTGCCGAGCTTTAGTTTTATGATCGATATTCCCCTCGAAAGCGCATCAGTTGCATCCGTTGCCATTTCGGTTGGGGAATTAATGCTTATTGTGATATCGTTTTTAAAGCATCTTTCCTCTTTTCCTCCGAGATACCTGTATAGGGGCATTTCCGATTCCTGTGACAATAGATCGTAAAGGGCAGTTTCTACCGCGGCTTTTGCAGACATGTTGTATGCAATTGAAGCCGTGATTATGTCGATAAGCGAAAAATCAAGCTTTTTACCGATTAAAGCGGGTTTTATATATTCGGTTATGGCACAGATTATGGAAGCATCTGTTTCGCCGGTTATCGCGGCCGTGGGAGACGCACTTCCGTAACCGCACCAACCGTTATCGGCGACTGCCCTGACGATATAGGATTCAAGAAATTCTACTTGTCTGAGCGCTGTTTTAAAAGGCTTTTTCAATGGTATAATCTGCTTTAGCAGCTCGATGTTTTTAATAAACATATCGGTACATTCCTCATAAAATAATTCTACTGCATTCTATCATATTGGGTTTGGAAACGCAATAATGCGTTTGTTATAAAAAATTGATATTTTTACCTAATATGCAGATAATTATAGGGAGGTGATAAATATGGGTTCCATATGGGGCGAAGAAATAAAAAACACGCCTTCTTTCAAAGAGCTTGAGGGTGATCAGAGCTGCGAGTTCCTCATTATAGGCGGTGGGATGGCGGGGATTCTCTGTGCGTATTTTTTAAAAGAAAAAGTAGCAGATTATCTGCTCGTTGAGGGAGATAGAATAGGCAGCGGCGTTACAAGAAACACCACGGCAAAGATTACGGCGCAGCACGGACTTATATATGCTGATCTGATAAAGAATGCCGGGGACTCTAAAGCAAGACAATATCTGAGAAACAATCTGTTGGCGATACAGAAATACAGGGAGCTAAGCCGCGATATTCCCTGCGATTTTGAGGAAAAAGCGGCATATACCTTTTCGTTGACAGAAAAAGCAAAGATAGAAAGGGAGGTCAAAGCTGTCAACAGTCTCGGCTTTAAAGCGGAGCTGTGCAAAAAAATACCTCTTCCGCTGAATGTAAAAGCGGCGGTGATGTTCGGTAATCAGGCGCAATTTAATCCGATGAAGTTTATAGCCGGTATTTCGGTAAATCTGAATATACGCGAAAGAACATTCGTTACAAAAATAAAGGGAACAACAGTGTATACTGCTAACGGTAAAATAAAGGCGAAAAAAATCATAATAGCGACGCATTTTCCGTTTATAAACACCAAAGGCTTTTATTTCACAAAGCTGTATCAAAGCCGTTCTTATGTTATCGCACTCGAAAACGCACCGGATATACATGGTATGTATGTCGATTCGGAACAAAACGGAATGTCTTTCCGTAACTATGGCAACCTGTTGCTCATAGGAGGCGGAGATCACAGAACCGGAAAGATGGGCGGGGGATACAGGGAGCTTCGCGATTATAAAGAAACCTTTTATCCCGATGCAAAAGAAAAATACGCTTGGGCTACTCAGGACTGTATGAGCTTAGACGGAGTACCTTATATCGGTGAGTATTCAAAAGCGAACACCGATATATATGTTGCAACGGGATTCAATAAATGGGGTATGACCTCATCTATGATAAGTGCGGAAATTTTAAGCGATATGATAACCGGTAAATCCACCGTCGGATACGAGGTTTTCACGCCGAGGCGTTCGTTTATTAAAAAGCAGTTTTTCGTAAACATCGGAGAGACTTTGGTTAACTTTGTAAAACCCGTCACGAAACGCTGTACCCATCTTGGCTGTGCTTTGAAGTGGAACAGGATAGAGCATACCTGGGATTGTCCGTGTCACGGCTCACGCTTTGATAAAAACGGAAAGCTGATAAATAACCCTGCTATGAAGGATGCAAAGCTAAAGCCGGTAAATGATCAGAACATTAAATAAAATACCATAAATGCTAATTATAAACAAAAATCAATATTATTAAAAAAACTATTGACAAACTTATGTTAGATGTGTATAATAGTTCAGGATTAGAGAATAAACAGGTTTTTTATTGTTAATATAATACCGTCTTTTCTTTTTTATGTCGGTTTGCACTAATAATTTAATTATCTCTATCCCCAATTTCACATAACATACAAATAGCGAGATTTATATCTCGCTATTTGTATGTTATTAGGTTTATTTCAGATTATTATCGCGGTCGGATCTTTTTTTAATGCGGAAATCCAGGGGTGCCAACCCAAACTGACGCTTGAACATTCTGGCAAAATAAGTGGAATCGTTGAACTCATAACTCTCGGCTATTTCATTTACGTTTATATCCGTGAATGCTAAAACACATGAGCAAAGGGTAAGTCTGAGATTTAAAACATAATTAATTGCAGTGGTGCCGAATAATTTTTTAAATTTTCTGCTGACCGTCGGCGCTGTGGTGTTGTAAGTTTTAAATAAGCTGAGAAGACTTAAATTGGTATCGATTTTTGCGTGAATGGATTCCAGCATATCGCTTAATTCATTGCCGCCGCTCTCAAAGGTGCTAAGATTGAATTCTGCTAAATCAAGTATCAGAAAAATCTCGGAGCGAACCTTGCAGGACCATTTAAAGGTTGGTTGTTTCGAGGTCAGAACCGATATCCTGTCAAAAAGCACATTCATTCGTTGCGAGCTTGTTTCTCCGAGAGGAAGCACACCTCCGTATGCATCCGAGTGGTGTGTAAATATTCTAAAAGAGGGGAAAAGATGCTCCGCTGCGATGCTTAAATAATCCTCCGAGGAAAGAAGCCTTGAACTGAGGTGAATGTTTATAAACTGTGGAGCAAAATTGAATGATGCAACGCTCCCTTTTAAAGCACCGAGCGTAACCTCTTCGGTTCCGTAAAGACTAATCAGTGAAGGACCGTTTGCTATCAATCTGTTGTTGCCGCATTTTAACGACAGATATCCCTTTTTTAAAAGAATAATGTTAAATTGTCCGGGAGAGTATGAAAAGCCATCAGTAATTCCGACAGATACAAATCTGCCCTTATTATATTTACACTTGGTATCCATTCTGCACCCCTGATCTCATAACACTATATATATTATAGTTAAAAATTAAGGATAATGCAATAAAAAAATGAGAGTGAGCTTTACTAAATCAAATTTGTATGTCCGAATTAGCAAAAAATCATGTTGCTTTGCATAATCTTTTAATAATTATATCACATTGTCGTAAAATGTCAACTATTTTTATTATATTTTTCTGCTGATGCACAAATTTGCCGGATTAATAACGCATTCAGAATAGGGGATAAGAAATTCCATGATTCCGCTTGAATAGGGAGCGATATCATATTGCAAAAAATATATTACAATCCCGTCTGGAGTGCAGTAAAAGTTGTTTTTGAAAAAGGTTGACGGTATAAGCTCTTTGTAGTTGTCAAAATATAAATCGGGGTTTTCGGCAGCTTTTTCTGTTATATATCCAAAAATGAAAGCTCTGTAATCGGGAGAGCAGGTTACAAGATGACTCAGACTCATAACATAGCCCTTTTGCAGGTTAAAGGTCTGCGAATCCCTGAACGTACTACCGTGTGCTCCGCCGGTATACTCATAAGTATCAGTATAAAGACTGATAATACATGAAAGAGCGTAAGATACCGAAAAAGTGCTTACGGCTTCAAAAACCCTTATAGGGTAGCCATTTTCCATATCAGATCTGTACTGCCTGACCGCCGCATCGAAAAGCTCGCTTTCACAGTGCTTTTTGTATTCAAATGCTCTGTTCTTATAAAACATATTTATTTCAGTTTCAGAATTTTTATAAGCCGTATTGAATTCGGGATAATCTATTTTGTAGGATAAGAGTAATATATCGTTATATAAAAGCTCTCCCTTTATTGTTATCGTGTTGAATATAATTCCATCTTTATTCAGTTCTGCCAAAACCGTCATCATTCCCTTCAATACAGCTTATGAAGAGTCGCCGGGTATGATGACATACTAAACCGGTTTTCCTGACGAAAACCGGGTATAAATAAAAGGATTACGGAATCATTTTAGGGCAGCTTGTTGCCTGCGGCAAGATAAATCCCATACCATTCCTCACGTGTAAGACAAATATCCAGAGCTTTTATGCAATCTCGCAGTCTATCAATCTTCATCGTTCCGATTATCGGCTGTATTTTTGCCGGATGACGTAAAATCCATGCGAGTGCTATGGTAGTGTTTTTTACGCTGTATTTTTCCGCAAGCTCGTTTATTTTTTTATTAAGCGGAGCAAAATTTTCGTTATCAAGAAAAACTCCCTCCGCAAATCCATATTGGAAAGGAGACCATGCCTGAATAGTAATATCGTTTAATCTGCAAAAATCCAGAACGCCGCCGTCGCGGTCATTCGCAAAATCTGACATCATATTTACATTCAATCCGGTAGACAGCATAGATGCGTGAGCAATTCCAAATTGAAGCTGATTAGCTAAAAGCGGTTGTTTAATATACTTTTGAAGCAGCTTGATCTGTGCCGGATTGTGATTTGAAACTCCGAAATTGCGTACCTTTCCACTTTTTTTAAGCAGGTCGAACGCTCCGGCGACTTCCTCCGGTTCAATTAAGGCATCGGGACGGTGAAGAAGCAGAATGTCGATATAATCAGTTTTTAGCCGCCTCAAACTGCCGTCGACAGAATCCAAAATGTGCTTTTTTGAAAAGTCATAATAGCCTTTTCTTATACCGCATTTTGTTTGGACGATAATTTTATCTCGGATACTGCTGCTCATTTGAACCGAATCCGCAAGGATTTCCTCACATTTGCCATTGCCGTAAATATCAGCATTGTCGAAGAACACCGCGCCCTCCTCGATTGCGGTACGGATATATAACTCTGCGTCGTGCCTGCCTGCCAAATGAATACGCCAGCAGCCGATGGCAATTTGCGGAACCTGAAGGTTTGAGCTGCCAAGCCTAATCGTTTTCATATCAAAATCCCCTTTTTAAAATACGTTTATAAGTAGATTATATATTAACCATACAACTTTATTAAACAGTATTGGCATATTGCCGCAAAATAATTCGCAGCAGAGAAGAACCGCTGTTTTCTGTTTTTATAACGGCAAAAGTAAAAGTAACCGAATTTTACGAGTGTTCGCTTCATATAAATGAACAGGAGGAAGCGACAATGTATATTCTGGACACATATAAAAGAGCCACTGAACTGGGAACCTACTTAGTGGAACATAATTCGACGGTAAGAGCGACAGCGGGGCATTTCGGCATAAGCAAGAGTACTGTACATAAGGATATAACCGAACGCCTGAAGGTTCAGAATCCCGTGTTATACAAGGCGGTCAGCCGGGTTCTCGCACAGAACAAAAACGAGCGTCATATACGGGGCGGAATGGCGACACGCCTGAAGTATAAAAAAGAAAAGTATTGACACGTTTTAAAAAGTAGTGTAATATATAATTGTATAAATATCAGATATTTTGTTGAAAATTATAGCCATAAAGCAACTTTTAAAAAGGAACTTGCTCCCAAGGCTTGAGGAAGGGTAAATACGGGTGACAAAAATGTCGATGAAAAGAATTCTCGTTGTAGGAAGCGCAAATATTGATTTTTTAATGACAACACCATATGTGCCGGCACCGGGTGAGACAATTGTTTCCGAGGGTGCATATACTTTTGTGCCCGGCGGAAAGGGAGCCAATACAGCGGTAGCTGCCGCAAAGTTAGGCACACAGGTGGTTTTTTGCGCCAGAGTGGGAGACGACGCATACGGTGACAGGCTGATCAGTCTTTATAAGGAGCATGGTCTTGATCTGCGTTATCTCAAAGTGGACAAGCTTGAGCAGACCGGGCTTGCGGTTGTTCTTTTGGAAAAGGGCGGTGTTAACCGCATAATAGTTTATCCTGGAGCAAATAAGCGAATAAACGAGAACGATATTGAAAACGCCTTTTTTTCGTACCCGGATGCGATAATCACACAGTTTGAGATAGGCGATACGGCTGTTATCAGCGCCGCAAGAACCGCCAACACCGAGGGAGTACCTTTGATTATCGATGCCGGACCCGCCCGCAGGGATTTTCCGCTTGCAAAGCTGGAGCAGGTGGAGATTTTCTCTCCGAATGAGGTGGAAACCGAGATACTTACGGGGATACGTCCCAACACTTTAGAGGATTGCCTGCGCGCTTCTATCGCATTAAGCAATGCGGTTGATATCAAGTATGTTGTATTAAAGTTAGGTGCAAGAGGCTGCTATATTTACGACGGCAAGTATTGTGACATTATCTCACCCTTTGATGTGCAGTCGGTTGACACAACAGCAGCGGGTGATGCTTTTACCGCCGCTTTAACGGCTGAATATCTGCGTACGGGCGATATTATTGCCGCCGCCAAGTACGCCAACGCGGTCGGCGCACTTACTGTTACCAAGGTGGGAGCGATTTCATCTCTTCCCAGCAGTCTTGAGGTTAAGTCCTTTATTGAGGAGTACGGAAAGTAGATGGAATACGGAGTATACACATCCGAACTATCAGAAGTTTCATATACGACGAGTATACTTACAACAATATGACATCAAAAAGCGAATACTTTAAAGTAAAATAATATACCTATTCGTAAAAAAGCCACCGGATTTTCGGTTGGCTTTTTTATTTATAAAACCGTGAAGCATAACCTCGGCAATCTGTATGATTTCTAATCGTACAGATTGTATGTACCTAAAACATGACGTTTTATTTTAAGATAAGTTGCAGCGGTTATGGTTGTGCTTTCTTTTAAATAAGCTGCCTGGAGCTGGATTTCATTGAGCGTCATTGTACCGAGAAATGCCCTTTTTATATACAGATAATCCTTTGCCGTAACCTCTCCGTCGCAGCTGACATCGCCCTCGATTACAACGGTGATGCTGTCCAGCAGCACCTCACCGCTGTAAAGGTTAACTGTGTATCCGTTTTTACAAATTCCGGATGAAATGATCACGCCGTTTCCGTCCTTTACGACAAGACCGCTGTTTGTAAATTCAGAAAGCAAATTCTCTATTGTCGTTCCTGCGGGAAACCCGCTCATATAGCTCAAATCGCCTGAATCATAAATTATTTTATCGCTTCCGTTTACAAGGCTGATGTTCGAGCCCTGTAATATAACGAAGGAAGCACTGCCGCCCTGCCCGGTAACCACTTTAGTAACATTGTTTACCGCGTAGCAGCTCTCTGAGGTTGCAGTAAAAGTGCACGTACTACCGCTATTTCCGGTTACAACAAAGGGTATGGTAAGTGTTATGGATTCACCTGTCATTAATATCTCTTCGGCCACCGTACCCGCACCGAGAGCAGCAAGCCGGATATTATAAAGACCATAGGTATCGTCAAAAGAACATATTTGCTCCCATGACGAAGCGGGAGACGAGGAGATGAAAGCATCCATCTGACCGTTATCGTTTTGCGTAATGACCGGCTTGACATTACTGTCGAAATACAGCTTGAATTCCACAGCTATGAGACCTATGTCATCGCGGTTATTTGTTATAGTTACAATAAGCTCTGCAGGTTTGCCGCGTTCTATGCTGTTTATTACAGACATATCAACTGTATATTTTCCATCGGTGGTTGATGAAGTGAGCGCAAGGGTATCGCCCTGACCGGAATATATTACCATCGGATCCACGTCAAAGCCCATAATATCTGCGGTTGGGACTGACAAAGTGGAGTTTCCGGTCGCTTTTACTAAAAGCGGAACTTCAATAACAAGATCAGCGGATGTTTTCAAAAGATTCTCATCTGCGATATTATCGGTTCCGAATCTTAGGTAATAGCCGTTCTCCACATTATAATTACACGATTGCTCCCAGTATTCCGAAGGGGACTGTTTTATAAAAGCGTTCATTTCGTCATCGGCATTATCGGTTATAACAGGCTCGAAAATTCCCCGGTCGAACACAAAAACAAATTCGACACCGGAAAGAGGCTTGGTTATGTTATGAAAAGTAAAAGAGACTTTTAAAGTATCTCCGACAAAAACCGTCTCTCTTGCGGTTATTTCGACATCAAAGGCGTTTTCAACCGACGCCGCTTCAACGGGTACAAACCGCAAAACGGCGGAAAGCAGGATTACAGCAGATAACAGGATTGACAGTGCTTTGTTTTTCATGGATATACTCCTAAACTATAAACCGGTCGCAATTTTATAAATCTCGCCCTTTGGTACGCCCCTGTCTCTCGCAACCTTCTTGCAAGCGTCCATTTTTGTCATACCGAGATCCAGGTATCGCTTTAAATGATCCTCTACCGAAAGTTCACTCCAGAACGCCGTCTCGCTGTTTGTACTGCCCTCGATAATCAATACAAATTCACCTTTTTTTATTGAAGCCTCACAATTGTCCAATTCCACGGGAAGTTTTTCCAGCGTAGAATGAATATATCGTTCGTTCAGCTTTGTAAGCTCTTTTGCAAGCACACATCTGCGGTTTCCGAAAGCCTCTTTGAATTCTGATAGTGCTCTGTCGAGATCATGCGGTGCAATATAATAAATCAGCGTGCGTTTTTCGTTTACGACGGATTCGAGATATTCCCTTCTCTCTCCCGCGTTTTCCGGCAGAAAGCCCTCAAAGCAAAAACGCACCGAAGGCAGGCCTGAGCCGGACAGGGCGGTGATTGCTGCACAGGCACCGGGCAGGGGAACGACTTTTATATTTTTTTCGGCACAGAGCGCCACCAAATCACTGCCGGGGTCGCTTATTGCAGGAGTGCCCGCATCCGTGATCAACGCACAGGTCTCGCCGTTTAGAATTCTTTCGCAAATCATTTTGCCGCTTTTGTTTTTGTTGTGCTCATGGTAGCTTACCATGGGTTTTTTTATACCGAGCAGAAAGAGGAGCTTTCCGCTAACCCGCGTATCCTCCGCGGCGACGAAATGGCAGAACTCGAGAACCTCCCGCCCGCGCGGCGTTATATCCGAAAGGTTACCTATCGGAGTGGGAACTACATATAAAACGCCTTTCTCTATTTCCGCTGACATTCCATGTTCCTTCCGCGTGTAAATCTATTTTTGTGCTTTTTTCTTATGCTTGCGTATACGCAGCTTAATATACAGCTTCGGCATTCTGTTAATAAGAAAATCCTTCAACCGGTTGCGGACCCCGGAATATACATCATGCAGGAATACATAAAACTTATGTGGTACAAAACGGCTTGTTACACGCCAGTCAAGCCATCTTTCATAAGGTTTTCCTAACCATTTCGGCATGGCAAACGCTATCTTGTATCTTTTTACGAAGTGCATGAAATATGCCTCTATGAACAGGACCTCGTGCTCGGGAAACTGTTTTTGCTTAAGAGGCACTCGACAGTCGGGACTGATAACATCGGGCAAAAAGCCCGCCTGCTTTGCGGTTTCGTAAAGAACTGTCCCGGGATACGGGTAAAATATGTTGGGTATAACTCGGTCGCTCTTCATCCGGGCGTTAAGCTTTATAGTCTTCAAAGCCTTATGTATATCCTCATAGGGCAGTCCGATAATATTATAGGTAAGCTGAGCAATACCATATTTGTGGAACCAAGCCGAGCAGTTTATCATCATCTCGTCGGTCATAAAACGCTTTAGATACTTGAACCGCATCTCCTGGTCGCCGCTCTCCAGCCCCATATCGATTGTATAGCATCCTGCTTCCTTCATTCTGCGTACCGTATCCTCGGTAAGAATGTCAAAGCGGACATTCCCCGTAAAGGGCAGGTGAATCTCTTTTTTATATAACTCAATAAACTTGTCGAACCAATCGGGAAACATATTGAATATAGCATCTCTGAAGTTTATAAACTGTATGTTGGGGTATTTTGAAAGCAGTGTTTTAAGATAAAGTATCGCATTTTCGGGACTGCGGAAGCGTGCATATATCTTTTTATTCGGATAAACATTCCTGAACTGTGAGTTCCCGCAGTAGGTGCAGTTATAAAAACAACCGCGGCTCATCATTACGATGGCTGTGTTTACCTTGACACTGTCAAGGTTTTTATAATCAAACAGATCAAAATCCGGTATCGGGATTCTGTCGAGGTCGGCGAACAGCGGCCTGACCTGGTTTTTTATAAAACTTCCGTCCTCTGTTTTGAACCAAAGGCTTTCCACATCGGTATAATCCTCACCCGCGCTCATTTTGTCGCACAATTCAAGCTCGGCATATTCGCCGTCGCCGATACAGACGCAATCAACCCCGTTGACAGCAAGAACCTCCGCTGGTACGAGAGTGCAGTGGTAGCTCCCGCATATTATGAATACATCGGGATAGACCTCATTAGTCCATTCGATATAAAGCTTTGAATCGGGAAACGCTGTCGTGCGCACGGAAAAGCCGATGATATCGAACTTACCTGCATCTTTCAGCTTATTCTGAAACTCCTGCTTGTCATGAAGGTATAGAAGATGCAGCAGTGATACGCTGTGCCCTCCCTGCTTTAATACAGCTGAAATAGAAGCCAGGCCCTCGCTGTAGCTGCCGCCCGAAGATTTTCCCTTCAGGTCCCTGTCGGTGTAATCGGGATAAACAAGCAGCACCCTCGCTTTTCTCCCGTTAAGATTCTTGAGTTTTATTGTTAGCCCTTCTTTCGATTTGAGTAAATAATATTTCAGGGCAGGTTTACCCTTGTTTACATTTTCGCATCGTACCAAGTTTTACCTATATGCGCGTCTACAGATAAAGGTACTCTCATTTTGTACGCATTTTCCATTGAACGAACAAGAATTTCTTTTGCTCTGTCCGCTTCTGTAACGGGGGATTCGACAATCAACTCGTCGTGTATCTGTAATACCAGACGTGATTTAAGTCCTGCGTCGATCAGAGCTTTTTCGGTTTCGATCATCGCCTTTTTTATTATATCTGCGGCAGTTCCCTGAATCGGCGTGTTCATAGCAACACGCTCCCCGAACGAGCGAAGCATTGCTTTTGGTGAGGATATTACGGGTATATAACGCCGCCTGCCTAACAGAGTAGTCACATAACCGTCCTTTTTCGCACTCTCAATAGTGGAGTCCATATATTCCTTGACCTTGGGATACTTGGCAAAATAGCTGTCTATATATTTGTTCGCCTCTTTTAGCGAAACGCCTATGTCCTCGGAAAGCGAGAAACCGCCTATGCCGTAAACGATACCGAAGTTTACCGCCTTTGCGCGCTTGCGCATCTCATCGGTAACCATATTCAGCGGAACACCGAAAACCCGGGAAGCGGTCAGGGCGTGAATGTCATGTCCCTCCCAAAAAGCGTTGATAAGCGTATCATCCTCAGAGATATGAGCAAGAATACGCAGTTCAATCTGCGAATAGTCGGCATCTATAAGCACACATCCGTCCTCTGCGATGAAAAATCTGCGGAACTCCTTTCCAAGCTCGGTCCTGACGGGTATATTCTGCAAATTAGGCTCGACTGAGGATAGCCTGCCGGTCATGGTCAGGGTTTGCCTGAAAGTGGTATGAATTCTGCCATCCTCTGATATAACCTTCAAAAGTCCGTCGGCATATGTGCTTTTAAGCTTTTGAATCTGCCTGTAATATAATATCGGCTCTATTACCTCAGGCATATATAACCTCAGCTTTTCAAGCACCTCGACATTTGTAGAGTAACCGTTCTTTGTTTTCTTGTAGTGCGGAAGCCGTAGTTCCTCAAACAGCACGGTTCCGAGCTGCTTTGGGGAGTTGATATTAAATTCGTGTCCCACCTCGGAATAAATGCTGCGTTCTGCTTTCGTCTGCCAGTCGCCGAGTGTTTCCGAATAATCCTCAAGTCCTTTTTTATCGACTTTAAAACCGATGTGTTCCATACGGGAAAGTACAAAAGCAAGCGGCAATTCAAGGTCGCGGTAGAGTGGAATCTGAAGGTTTTCCTCAGCCTTTATAAGCATTATATCAAGCAGAGGTGCAAACAGGGAAACGTCTGTTTGTGAAGTCGTGATATTAAGATACGTCATTGTGAGTTTATCAAAGGAAACACCGCTATCAGACGGGGACAGCACATATCCGAGCAGGGAAAGGTCCTCAAACTCACACATCGGCTCAATATTTATCTTTTTAAGCAGGTGATACAGTTCTTTTACGGACCAGACACATATTTTATTTTTCTTGTTTTCAAAAAGCATTCCCGCTTTTTCATCGAAATATGCCGAAAAGTATTCTTTTCCGTCGGAGGCAAGGACTCTTCCGTCCCTGATATCAAGGTACAGAATACCTCTTGACGCTGTTTTTTCAAGCGTTGCTATATCTACTTCCCTGAATTCGACTTTTTGCGAGGCGGCTTCTCCGTCCGCAAGTGAAAAGCGTTCTATAAACTGCCTGAACTCAAGCCGCGTAAAAAGCTCATACAATGCGGTTTTGTCTTTGCCCTTGTAAATATAATCGTCAATATTAAGCGAAATCGGTACTTTTTTGCATATTTCCGCAAGAAAACGGGACTGTATCGCACTTTCTTTTCCCGCGATCAGCTTGTCCTTTAAAGCACCCTTTATCCCATCGATATTCCTGTAAACTCCGTCAAGGTCGGCATAATCGCTTATAAGCTTCAGCGCACCCTTCTCGCCGATTCCGGCAACTCCTTTTATATTATCGGAAGCGTCACCCATGATAGCTTTAACATCAATTAACTGTGCCGGTTTAACGCCGTAAGTATCCAATATCGTCTGTTCTGTATAAATTTTTGTTTCGTTGGTGGCGGCAAGGTGAACGGTCGTGCCGTTTCCGACAAGCTGAAAACTGTCGCGGTCACCGGTTACAATAATACATTCGCATCCCTGTTCTTTTGCAATCTCGGACAATGTACCGAGTATATCGTCCGCCTCGTAGCCCTCTTTTTCAATTAAAACAAGACCCAAACCCTCCGCCGCTTTTTTTGCGTACGGAAGCTGAGCCGCAAGCTCCTCAGGCATACCCTTTCTTGTCGCTTTGTAGGTTTCACAGGCTGCGTGCCGGAAGGTTTTTGCCCTCATATCAAAGGCGATTACAGCATATTCGGGTTTTTCTCCAAGCGAGGAAATGCTCTTTTCAATAATATTTACGAAACCGAACACCGCATTTGTCGGAAGACCGTCCTTGGTCGTAAGCGGACGGATACCGTAAAAAGCACGGTTCAATATGCTGTTTCCGTCAAAAACTATCATTTTTGCCATACGGTTTCTCCCTTTTTCAACTGTCTTACATTTTACATAATACAAGAAAAGGATAACACACAACAAGAAGGTTTGTCAAGGCAAAGCAGATTTTTTGTAGGTAAAAAGTAGTTGTTATTTGCATGTAAAAGTAAAAATTTTCAATATAAATAAATGTTGAAATATTATTAATTTTGTGATATGCTATTACTACCGATAAAGGAGGGATGTTTCTTGCCAGAAACGGGAGCAATTGTATTAGGTAGTATTATATTGTGTGTTTTTTGGATAATGATCTTATATGCGATAATAAAATCAGCGGTTCGGAATGCGATACTGGAAGCTGATTATATCCGTGAAAACACGAGAATCAAACGAGAAAAGAACAAAATAGAAAAAATAAACAATCTTCAGAGCAGTATAGACCTGATGATAAAAAGAATAAAAGATATATTAGGGGAAAATATGTTATCCGTATATTTATACGGCTCTGTATCGCTCGGTGACTTCAGGCTCGGGTGGAGTGATATCGACATATTGTGCCTCTGTAAGAGCACAATAACGGATGAACAGGCAAATAAGCTCTTAAACCTGCGGCAGGTTCTTTTGGCGGAATACCCCGGAAATTCTTATTTCCGTTTATTTGAGGGTGGTTTTCTTACAGAGGAAGCGTTTATCAACAAAACAACCGATAGGGTGGTCTATTGGGGAACAAGCGGCCAGAAAATCACCGACAGTTATTACTTTGATGCCTTTTCTATGGCGGAGCTAAAGGATTACGGAATGGTTTCATGCGGCGAGGACAGAAGAAAGCTTTTTGCTTATCCGACCAGGGAGGAGCTGACCGAAGACATAAAAAGGCTTTATGATTCTGTCAGGAAAAACGCTCAGACAACGCAGAAAAATATTTCGAATGCAGGCTGGATGCTTGACATAGCCCGCTGCCTATATACATTAAAAACGGGGAATATAATCGCAAAAACAGCCTCCGGAGAATGGGTGATAGAAAATAAGCTCGTCCCTGATATCAAGATAATGGAGAGGGTTGTTAAGATACGCAAAAACCCGAATAAGTTCAAACAGGACAAAAAAACATTGGACTGGGTTGCTGCATTAGGACCGCATATTCAAAAATTCGCTGATGTTTTGGAGAGCGAATTAAATCAAAATAAGGAAAGTAATTGAATTTGAAGTTTTGAAGCAAACGATTTTTTTATAAAAAAATTTATTTTAAAACCTGTTTTAAAAATGGAAAGCATACTTGACATTTTATATACTATTTGATATAGTTAATGTTAAGCGTGCTTTCCGCTTTTTATTAGGGGGAGATTTTTTTTGAAAAACAGGTTAGAGGAAATACGAAGAGCAAAGGGCATCCGTCAGGAGGAGCTTGCAAAAGAGCTTGAAGTGTCAAGACAGACTATCGGCTCGCTTGAAAACGGAAGATATAACCCGTCTATTGTTTTAGCGTTTAAAATAGCCCGTTATTTTGATATGAAAATCGAAGAAATATTTTTATACGAGGAGTGACTGATATGCGTGGAAACAAACTTATCTATACGGCTGCTATGATAGCCGGGATTATATTGATTTGCGTGAGTCTTATCTTTTTTGGGGATGAAGAATCAAAAATATTATCCGGAATTTCTATAGGTATCGGAGCGGGATTATTCGGAATGAGCGTCGCTATGCTCTCGATAAATGCTATTGATAATAAAAAACCCGAACTTAAAAAGCAAAACGAAATAGAATTATCGGACGAAAGAAATATCATGATAAGAGACAAGGCAAAAGCGAGAGCGTCCGATATAACAAAACCTTTTTTCATCCTGCTGCTTATGCTTACGATTTTAGCGGAAGCACCGTTATGGCTGACTTGCGTCGCCATCGGGGTTTTTTTGCTGCGTGAAATAATAGAATTTTTCTTGATATTCAAGTACAACAAAAAAATGTAATAAAAAAGCTCACCGCAAGGTTATTCGCCTGCGGTGAGTAATTTTGTTATTGTTAATGCACTGTCATGACCCTTCTTACGCCGGGGATTGAAAGTATTTTTTCGATTATGCCGGAGTCCACCTCGTCATTGGTCTCGTAAAGAGAAACGGCATTGTCGCCTTTTGCGTGGGAGAGGAGGCTCTCGATATTTATATTTGCCGCCGATAGGGAGGTTGAGATCTGAGCGAGCATATTCGGTATATTCTTGTGCAACACAACAACCCTTGTTTTTGTAACACGCGGTAAAACAATCTCAGGGTAATTTACGCTGTTGCGTATGTTGCCGTTTTCAAGATAGTCGATCATCTGCTGCGCTGCCATATATGCACAGTTCTCCTCAGACTCCGGGGTAGATGCACCGAGATGGGGTATAGCAATAATCCCCTCGACGCCGAGTACCTCTTCTGTCGGGAAATCCGTTACATAAGAAGATACCTTGCCGCTCTTTAACGCCTCTATTATATCTGCATTATCGACTATATCATCTCTTGAAAGGTTTATGATGCGGACGCCGTCTTTCATCTTTGCAATAGTCTCTTTGTTTATAAGCCCTTTAGTGGAAGCGACAGACGGAACATGAATGGTAATATAATCGCTTTTTGCGTAAATCTCATCGTAATTCTCAGCACGAATGATAGCCCTCGAGAGTGACCAGGCGGCGCTGACGGTAAGATAAGGGTCACAGCCTATAACATCCATGCCTAAAGAGTAAGCAGCGTTTGCCACCATTCCGCCAACCGCACCGAGACCGATAACTCCAAGAGTTTTTCCCCTCAGCTCCGGCCCTGCGAATTTAGACTTGCCCTTTTCGACCAGCTTTGCGACTTCTGCCTGACCCTTTTGGGCGTTAGCCCAGTTTATGCCCCCGACAATGTTCCTTGAGGAGATAAGCAGAGCCGCTATGGTAAGCTCTTTTACGCCGTTTGCGTTTGCTCCGGGAGAGTTGAACACAACTATACCTTTTTCGGAACAGCGTTCAATCGGTATGTTGTTCACGCCTGCGCCCGCTCTTGCAATAGCAAGAAGATTATCTCCGAAATCCATCTCGTGCATTGAAGAGGAGCGGACAAGAATACCGCATGGGTTCTCCGCAGTTTCGGACAAAGTGTATTTTTCCCTATCGAACTCGTCTGTGCCTATTTTATCTATTTTATTAAGTAATTGAATCTGTTTCATATTATAGTCCTTTCATACCGGCTTTTTATACCGGTTTATACTCCGATTCGAATTTCTCCATAAAGCTAACAAGCGACTCTACGCCCTCGGTCGGCATCGCATTATAAATAGATGCTCTCATTCCGCCAACGGAACGATGCCCCTTAATGTTTTCCAAACCGGCCTTTTTCGCCTCCGAACAGAACTTTTTGTCGAGTTCCTCGTCACCCGTTATAAAGCAGACATTCATTATCGATCGGAATTCCTTTTGAGCTGTCGCCTTAAAGAGCTTTGAGTTGTCGAGGTAATTATATAAAATCGCCGCTTTTTTTTCGTTGATCTTATTCATTGCCTCAAGCCCTCCTATCATCAAGAGCCATTCAAAAACCAATCCTGCGATATAAATCGGGTAACACGGAGGGGTATTATACATCGAATTGTTTTCTGCTTGTATTTTATAGTTGAGCATAACCGGCGTCTCGGGGCGGGCGTTTCCTATTAAGTCCTCCCGTACTATTACGACGGTCAGACCGGCAGGTGCCATATTTTTCTGTGCTCCGGCATAAATAAGTGCGAACCTTGAAACATCGAACGGCTCGGACAATATGCACGAGGACATATCAGCGACGAGGGGTATATTTCCCGTGTCGGGTATATAATTATACTTTGTTCCGAAAATGGTGTTGTTAAAACATATATGCACATAATCCGCATCCGGTGAAAACTTGTCGACATACGGAACGTAAGTGAAATTTTTATCCTTGGAGCTTGCGATTACATTAACTTCACCGTATCTTTCAGCTTCCTGGGCGGCTTTTTTAGAAAACTGACCGCTGACGATATAATCCGCTTTTTTATTTTTGTTCATCAGGTTCAGCGGAACAGCGGAAAACTGAGTTGTCGCACCGCCCTGAAGAAATAAAACCTTGTAGTTTTCGGGTATGCTCATGAGAATACGGAGATTCTTCTCTGCCGCGGTGATAATTGCTTCGTACACAGGTGATCGATGACTCATCTCCATTACAGACATACCGCTGCCGTTGTAATCAGTCATTTCCTTCGCTGCTTTTTCCAGCACGGATAAGGGCAGCATGGAGGGACCTGCAGAAAAATTATACACGCGATTCATTTCCATTCCTCTTTCTGGTTTTTAATTTGTTATAAATATACATCATTTGCTAAGTTAAGTCAATCCCCAAATATAACAAATAAGTTGACACGGAAACATAATTTTGTTACAATTCGTATATAGAAAAAATAATACGAAACAAAGAATGGTCGGATTTATGAAAAGAAAAATCAGATTTGGCATTATAGGTTGCGGTGTGATTGCGGATTTCCACGCAAATGCGATAATGGAGCTGCAAGACGAGGCGATACTGGTCGGAGTAACCGATGTCGTTTACGATGCGGCGGAGAAGTTTTCTAAAAGACACGGGATAAGAGTTTTTGCCACTCTTGAGGAAATGCTCTCCTCAAGCGAAATCGATGTTGTAAACATATGTACTCCGAGCGGTTACCATGCTGAGGTTGTAATAAAAGCGGCAAAAGCCGGAAAGCATATTATTGTCGAAAAGCCTATGGCGATTACAAAGGAACAGCTCGATTCCATTGAAGACGCTTGCAGGGATAGCAACATTATTTTATCATCCATATCGCAGAACCGGTTTTCAAGGGGAGTAACGATTACGCGCCGGGCGATTGAAGAAGGTCTGCTCGGCAGGATTCTCTGTGCTGATATATATATGAAATATAACCGCACTCAGGAATATTATGACAGCGGCAGCTGGCGAGGCACGAAAAGGGTAGACGGCGGCGGTGCGCTTATGAATCAGGGTATACACGGCGTTGATCTGATTCAATATCTTGCAGGGTCTCTAAAAAGTGTTTATGCACTGTCAAAAACTCTTGTCAGAAGAATTGAGGTTGAGGATACTTTATCGGCTGTTGTCGAGTATAAAAGCGGTGCGATAGGTGTAATACAGGCTACGACCTCAGTTTATCCGGGCTACCCGAGAAGGCTTGAAATAAACGGTGAAAAGGGTTCTATAGCCCTTGAGGAAACCTCTATCGTCCGCTGGGATATAGACAACAGCAAATATGAGGATATCGTTTTGCAGCCGTCGTTTATTTCTTCCACAGCAACACCTACCGCGTTATCCACTGCCGAACACAGAAACCAGATATCTGATGTAATCAGAGCGATAAAAACAAAAACAAAACCCCTGATTGATTTTGAAGAGGGAAGAAAAGCTGTGGATATAATTCTTGCCATATATAAATCAGCTGAGGAAAAAAGGACTGTTTTTCTTGATGATTAAATTGTCTTCAATGAATGTTTACATTTTATATAAATGAAACATTGACAACGACTGCAGCAAAGAATATAATGATATGGATATAAATTATAGGAGTTAAAAGATGGAGATTACTAACGAAAAACTGTTTAAAATACTAAAAAACAATCTGATATTGATTATCGCATGCGGTGTGTTGTTCTTTGGTATCGCATATGCTTATTCCAAGTTTTTTGTTGTACCGACCTATTATTCCGAGTCAAAATTCACAATAAAATCAGAGGCTACGAGTGATATAAATACCACTGCAGATCTGACTCTTGCAAGGCAGCTTGTCGCGACCTATATAGAGATATTGAATTCGGACAATTTTTTCAAGGTCGTACATGAAGAGCTTCCCGATGCGATTAGTAAAAAATACAGCGTCAAGCAGTTGAGGGAATGGACGACCTTTTCACCAGTAGGGAACACTGAGATAATAAAGTTAAACTTCAGTTGTCCCGACAAGGAATACGCACAGCCGATAACCGCCGCTATAGTATCATCGGTTTCGATGTATTTTAACAGCTCCTCTTATGATGTTTCCTGCTGGACAACAGAGGACGCAACGGAAGCGCGTCTTTCGAGTGACAAGACGGTTATATATTCGGTTATAGGTTTTGTATTCGGAATGATTTTGGTTTATATCATCGCACTTTTACGCGAGATACTCGATATAAGGGTAAAAACCGTAAAAGATCTTATGGACAGATATGATTTGCCCGTTTTAGGGTCAATACCGGCATTTAAGGGGAAGATTTTAAAAAAGGAGGACAGTTAAATGACGGCGGAACCCAAGAACAGCAACAGAGTCGCGTTCGATTACGCATACAGCAACACGGAGCTTTTCGGAGTTCAGGAAGCATATAAGGCGATTCGTACCAATATAGTACTTTCGGTAATAAAAGACGAATGTAAAAAGATTGTAATAACAAGCTCACTACAGGCGGAGGGAAAGTCAACCACCTCTGTGAACATTGCGATTTCGCTGGCACAAGCGTTCAATAAGGTGCTGTTTATAGACTGTGACCTTCGTCTTTCCAAGGTGCATAAAGCGTTTGGAATAGCAAGAGATCCGGGAGTGACAAATGTTTTAAGCGGACTTGCTACCGTTGAGGAATCGATACAGGCGACAAAGTTTGAGAACCTGTTTGTTATTCCGGCAGGAATCTCTGCTCCGAACCCTTCCGAAATGCTCGCAAGCTTAAAGATGCAGCAGTTGATATCCAAGCTTGAATCGAGATTCGATTATATTATTATGGATACGCCGCCTATAAATATAGTGTCAGACGCTCTGCCTTTGGCAAAAATAGCCGATGGAGTAATTGTCGTAGTGAGAAGAAAGATAAGCACGTACACCGAGCTTGACAAGGCACTTCAATCGCTAAAGTTTATTGATGCGAAGGTTTTAGGTCTAATTCTCAACGATGCTAACGAGGAGAATACGAAGAAGTATAATAACAGCAGGTATGGAAAGAGCAGCAGATATTATTAACCTGTCGTTTAATGTGAAACAAATAAAAAAAGCGTTACGGAATTACCGAGACGCTTTTTTATTGATATGGAAATCCATGTGTTAGTAAACCGCGTGTTTTAAAGACTATTTCCAGTCAGTAATCGATTTAATCTTTTTGACCAGCAACTTTGAAACCCGCATATTTGCTCTTGTGTTCGGATGACCGTTTGCTCCGGTTTCACCCTTCATCTGATTGATGCTCTCAACGTATAGAAAATGAATTTTCTCTTCGGTTTTGTTCAGCTCTCTTACGGCTGATTTAATAGCTGATATATACTTGTCGTTTAACATACCGTACACCCATATAATATCAGCTTCGGCGTACCTTGAACGTATCTGCTTGAAAAAGCTTATGCATGCCTCGGTGTATAACTGGTCGGGTATCGCACCGGCAGCATCGTTTGTACCTGCATTGATAACAACAATGTTCGGTGTCCATTTTGAAAAATCCCAGGGCTCACCGCTTTGAGAGGCGTGCTCGAAGAAGAGCGGTATCTCGTAATCCTTCTCTCCGAGGCAGTTGCATACGATGCCTTTACCGGAAATACACTCGTAATGCGCATCTGCGTCAAGTTCCTTTGCGGTAAAATAGGCATAAGTCATAGTGCTGTCCTGTTGATAGGTGTAGTATGAAGTCTCGCTCGGATTTGCAATAACACCGTATCCGCAGGTTATAGAATCACCCAAAAACTCGATTTTTCTCGGTTTGTCAAAGGGCGGCGCCATGACCTTGTACTCCATTCCCATAAAAACAAGATCCTTGAACAAGAGTGGTGTGGAACCTTCCGTAATCCTCAAAATGGTAACTCTGTGCCTTTTTTCCGCCAGGTTCTCGTAAATGATTTTTTCGCTGCCGTTTGTGATAGCGAAACGCTGCTCGACACCGTCGAGAAATACCTTGACATAAGCCGGTTGATCTGCTGAATAACTTCCAAAGGAAAGAATAAAGCCGGTTCCGGAAAAGTTGAAGCTTATTCCGCTGTTCACCCAGTCAAATGCAAGACAATCCTGCTTGATCGTGTATCTGCCGTGTATACGCAGATACTTACCGTTATCCTGACTAAGTACAAGAGCTTGTTCACCGATAACGGGTAGTTTTTTTTCCATAAACATCCCCCAATTTCATCATAACAAATAAATTGTATCATATAAATAGTTAATTATTATTACACTTATTTATTAATAGTTTGTAAATTTCAGCAAATATTAACGGAAATATCGAAAAAAACAATATAATCATCCATTGTTTGGTATTAAGTGGCACCGAACCGAACAGGGTAGCCAAAAAAGGCACGACTACAACGGCGAGCTGGAGGGCGACGCAGACTATAAAGGAGATGATCAGATAAGGGTTTTTAAACACGCTCGACTTAAAAATAGATTTTCTGCTGTGAATATTCAAAGAATGAAAAAGCTGAGAAACGGATAACACCAAAAAGCACATTGTGCGTCCGAGCTGCTGGCTGCCGCTATTTAAACCGATAAAGTAAGCGATCAGTGAAACAGTTCCGATAAGAACGCCTCCGGCAATCATTTCAAGCGCCATACCCCGTGCAAAGAGTGACTCGCCTTTTTTTATCGGCTTTTGCTCCATAACATCACGGTCTGCTTTTTCCAAGCCGAGAGATATTGCAGGCAGACTGTCCGTTACAAGGTTAACCCATAAGAGCTGTATCGCCGTGAGCGGAGCAGGAAATCTCAGCAATATTGCAAAGAAAACCGTCAATATCTCACCTATATTACACGACAGAAGAAAATGTACCGCTTTTTTAATGTTGGAATATATTCCTCGACCCTGCCTGACCGCTTCGACGATAGTGGAAAAATTATCGTCTGTAAGGATGATATCCGCCGCTTCCTTTGCGACATCGGTGCCTCCGATGCCCATAGCGCAGCCTATATCCGCTTTCTTCAAAGCGGGAGCGTCGTTTACGCCGTCGCCCGTCATGGCTACTACCATTCCGTTCCGCTGATAAGCATCAACGATTTTTACCTTGAATTCGGGAGTGGTTCTGGCAAATATAGTGCAGTTTTTGACCGCCTCCGAGAGCTGAATATCGTCAAGACCAGATAATTCCTTTTCGGTATGGCATTCATCGCCGTCGCTATAAATACCTATGCTCTTGCCTATGGCTACCGCAGTATCAAGATGATCACCCGTTATCATAACCGGGCGGATTCCGGCGCGTTTGCATACTGCAACCGCCTCATATACCTCCGGCCGCGGAGGATCGAGCATTCCGCAAAGACCGACAAGCTCATAGCTTATCGAAAGCGGGTTTGCGGGAGGGCTTGAGCTCTCGTATTTACCAAAAGCCATCACTCTCAGAGCCCTGCTCGCCATATCGGTTACAGCCCTCTCCGCGGCACTGATATTACTCTTGCACAGCGGGAACAGAACATCGGGCGCACCCTTTATGTATGTAATTAAGCGGTTGTTATATCTGTGTGTCGTTATCATAAGCTTTTTTTTCGAATCGAACGGAATTTCACTGATGCGTCCGTATTTGTTGACAATTGAATCGGTATCGGGTATTATTTTTTTAGCATAGTCATAAAGTGCGTTTTCGGTAGGAGAGGATAAATCATTACATAATATAAAAAGCAGTGACAGCTTTCTTTTATCACCATAGACTTCAGTAACCGTCATCTTATTTTGGGTCAGAGTGCCTGTTTTATCCGAGCATATAACGCTTGCACAGCCGAGTGTTTCGACAGCGGGAAGTCTTTTAACTACGGCTTTCTTCTTTGCCATAACCTGAACTCCGACGGATAACACGATTGTTACTATTGCCGGAAGTCCTTCGGGAATCGCAGCAACGGAAAGACTTACTGAGGTAAGAAACATTTCGTCAACAGGCAATCCTTCTATTATAGAAAGAACAAAAATCACCGCACAGATAAAAAGCGCCGCATTCCCGAGGATACCGCTAACCCTTGTCAGTCGCTGTTGTAGCGGGGTCTTGACAGTAGTTTCTACGTTAAGCATTTTTGCAATTTTACCTACATAGGTTTCCATTCCCGTTGCAACTACCACACCTCTGCCTTTTCCGGCAATGATTGCGGTACCTGACCATGCCATATTGTGCTTTTCGGTTATATGGGCGTTTTCCGCAGAGATGCGCTCTGTATGTTTCATGACGCCGAAGGATTCGCCAGTAAGCGCCGACTCGTCTATTTGGAGCTCGTTGATATCTGTAAGCCTTATATCAGCCGGTACGAAGCAACCCTTTTCCAAAAGCACTATGTCGCCTTTGACGATATCCTCGCTCCTTATTCTAACCGCTTTTTCATCTCTTATGACGACTGATTCGGGCGAAGACAGGGAGCGCAGCGCCTCAAGAGCTTTTTCTGCTCTGCTTTCCTGTATCATTCCTATTGTGGTGTTAAGAAAAACAATAATCAATATCAGGACAGGGTCGATGTTTTTTTCGCCGCTGATTACCGAAGCAGCATATGATACCGCCGCTGAAATCAGCAGTATTATTATCATTTTATCCGTAAGTGCTGATAAAAACCGAGCTATTATACCCTTTTTTTTCTTTTGTTCCAGAAGGTTTTTTCCATTTTCAGCAAGACGCTTTGATGCTTCCGCCGAGGTAAGTCCCACGGGGGAGGTTGAGAGAGCGTCATAAATAAATGATGTCGTTTTTGAATGCCACACAGATATCCGTTCCTTTCGTTGTTTTAACTCTATATGTAAGCATAATCGATTTGATATTGCGTTAAATGTTTTTTCTGCGGTTAGTTATATCATTGTTTTTTATAATCAATAAGAACATATTTGGGAAAATCATCAGCCCGTTGAAAATATCGGCTATATCCCAGATAACCGTTACGGACATCAGCGCACCGAAAAAAGTGGCGGCGATGGAAATTAACCTGTAAACGGTAAGATAAACCTTTTTTTGTGTTAAAAAGAGTATGCATACCTCACTGTAAAAACACCAGCTAATCATGGAAGCGAGAGCGAACACGGTGAGCAGTACACCGAGCAGGTGTATGCCTACTCTGCCGAAGCAGAGTTCGAACAGTTCGCTCGCTCCGTTCGCTCCCGCGCATAGCAGGGTAAGACCTGAAAGGGTTGTCACAACAAAAGTATCGATAATAATTTCGGTTATACCCCACATACCCTGCGTATGCGGTGTGCAGTTCTCCGCCGCCGCGTGTGCGATGGGTGAAGACCCCATACCTGCCTCGTTTGAAAACACACCACGGGCAAAACCCACACGTATCGACTGCGATATCATCGTACCCGAAAAACCACCGAGTGCTGCCTTGTATCCGAGAGCCTCACTGAAGATTCTTCTGAAAACGTCAGGTATCTCGGGCAGAAAACGGAGCAGAATATAAAAAGAGCAGATGAGATAAATCAGGGATACCGCCGGCACAACAAAAGCGCTTATTCGTGCGATTTTACGCTGACCTCCGAGGATAATCAAAGCGAAAAGAAAACAGAGAATGAACCCTGTAAAGGTTAGAGGGATACCGGTATCCTGCAAAACATGTGAAACCGCATTGGTCTGCGTAAGGTTGCCGACTCCGATGGAAGCGAAGATACATAAGAGAGCGAACAGAACACCCAACCTTTTATAACCGAAATCCCATAAGCAGTACATGGCGCCCCCGGCGTATCCGTCGCTTTTCTTTTTTCGGTATTTTACCGCGATATAAACCTCAGCGTACTTAATCATCATACCGAAGAAACCGCTTATCCACATCCAGAATAAGCTGCCCGCACCGCCTGAGGTGATGGCATAACCGACTCCTATAATGCTGCCTACCCCCACTGTTCCGCCGATAGCGGTCGCAACAGCCATAAACGAGGTCACGCTGTTTTTTCTCTTATCTCTGTTTTTACCCCACAGTGAACCTAACGTCGAACGGAGTATCTCCTTGATCCCTGTTATCGGGAACCATCCGCTTTTTACAGTGAAATAAATCCCGACAGCCGAAATTAAAAAAACGGTCGGCATACCCCATATTATGTTTTTTATTTCCTCTATATACAAAAGAATCAATCCTTTTTCTTATATAAATCACACTCAAATTCTGTTTTTGGAGGTATCTATGAAAACGGCTATCATCACAGGTGCGTCTTCGGGGCTCGGTATGGAATATTTTAAGGTACTGACGGAGATTTGTCCTGAAATCGAGGAGTTTTGGCTTATTGCCCGCAGGGAGGACAAGCTTACCGCTCTTGCGTCTGCCAATCCGAAGGTAAAAAGTTTTGTTCTCCCTGTTGACCTGACCGAAAAAGAGAGCCTTTTGACTTACGAAAAGTATCTTGCAGAAAAAAAGCCGGAGGTTACTATTCTTATCAATAATGCCGGCTTCGGAAAGCTTGGCGACGTTATGGAGCTGCCCGTCTTTGAACAACGGGATATGGTGATGTTAAACTGCGCTGCGCTAACTGCAATCTCTCTGATGACCGCTCCGTATATGGAAAAAGGTTCTTGTATAATTCAAGTCTCCTCAATAGCGGCATTCTCACCCACACCGCGCATGAGCGTATACAGTGCGACAAAAGCTTATGTCCTTGCGTTTGCTAAGGCGTTGCGGCGCGAATTGAGGAAAAGCGGTGTAAATGTGCTTGCGGTATGTCCTGGACCAATGGAAACGGAGTTCACAGCGGTTGCGGAAATCGACGGCAAGCCTTCGCTGTTTTCTGTTTTGCCGAGGTGCGATGTCAGACAGGTTGCCCTGAAATCTATCATGAAAGCAAGAAAGGGCAGAGGAGTATATACGAACAGGCTGATTTATAAAGTATACAGAGTTTTAACTAAGCTTCTGCCCGACAGCATAACGATGCGCAGGCTTTGACTTGCCATAGAATTAATACATCAAAAACCGAAAATATTGACAAGAACAGGGTTTTATGATAATATCCATATGAGAGAGAATAGTTATATAAGCGTATAAGGAGATGCTATTTTGAATAAAATTTACTTCAACAAGGTATTTAAGGGTTACAGTCCGGAGGAAGTGGAAGCGTTTATAATTAAGCTGAACAGCGATATACAGCAGAAGCAGGTTGAATACTCTGATACAGTCAAGAGATTAAACAGCGAAAAAGACGAGATTACAAGGAAATATGAGGAGTCCCTTTCTCAACTCGAAAAGCTCACCTTTGAAATCAGTAACCTTGAAACAGATAAGCATAACCTTCAAAAAGAGATTGACAGATTGTCTGCACAACCGGATAAACCCGAGGAAAAAACACCGGCTCCGGAGGTGTCCTCCGCTGATGCGGGAGAAACAGACGGGGATAAAGAAAGCCAGCTTAAATACAAGCAGCTCTGCGAGCAGATGGGCGAGAAGTTGCTGATTGCGGATGTGCGTTCGCAGGAAATAATACAAAAGGCGAAAGCGGAAGCGCAGGAGATTCTTGCAAAAGCGAGAACTGAGGCTGACAACGAGATTATGCGCCTTGTTGCAGAGGCTGATAAGCGCGCGGGAAGCATTTACAGGATGATATCCGAATACGAAAAAAAGCAGGTCTTTATAAGTGCGGGTCTTGATCAGGTACGCAAGCAAATTGCCGAATCCATATGCGCTGTCGAAGCGCTTTTATCGGCAGAACATAAAAGTGCGGAGTAAACATGCCGATGCGACTAAATACAAGCAATATTAGAGAATGGGCAGATAATCTGAAATGCCGGGACGAGGTTTTATTATCCGGCGTTGTATATACCGCAAGGGATGCCGCACATAAAAAAATAGTTGCTCTGATCGAAAGCGGCAAAGAGCTTCCCTTTGAGCTAAAGGACAGCGTTATTTATTATGCCGGCCCTACTCCCGCCAAAGAAGGAAGGATATGCGGCGCATTCGGCCCTACTACCGCAGGCAGAATGGATTATTATCCTCAGCTTTTTGATAACGGACTTGCTGCAGCAATCGGTAAGGGTGATCGCAGTAAAAACATCATAGAAGCACTGGTACGCAACAAAAGCCTGTATTTTATCGCGATTGGCGGTGCGGGTGCTCTTGCGGCAAAGCATATTAAAAGCTGTGAGGAAATCGCATTTGCTGAGCTGGGATGCGAATCTGTAAAACGCCTTATATTTGATGATTTTCCATTAATCGTTGCTATTGATACAGAAGGAAATGACATTTTCAAAAAGCAATGAACAATAGATGAAAGCGTGTAATGAATGAATAAAGAAAAAATACTCAAGGATGCAGCGGAGTACCTTGAAAGAGCTGATATAAAAGAGCATCTCGAAGAGGATTTGGCGGCATTGATTTCAATTCCGAGTATCGCATCAAAAAGGGAAGGTATTTATACTTTCGGCAGTCAGTGTGCCAACGCTATTGACAAAGCGATCGAGCTTGGTTCCGTTTACGGATTTAAAACAGAAAATCATGATTATTATTGTGCGAGCATTATTTATGGCAGCAAACCCGAGGAGGTCGGAATCGCCACTCATCTCGATGTTGTGCCTGCGGGAAACGGCTGGAGTTACGAGCCATACAGACTTACCATCGAGGGTGATAAATACATCGGCAGAGGAGCTTTGGATGACAAAGGACCGTTTATATGCGGGCTTTATGCGATGCGTTTTTTAAAGGAATCAGAAAAAAAACTCCCGTTTTCGGTCCGCCTTATCGCAGGCAGCGACGAGGAGGTAGGCAGTAGCGATCTCGAATATTTTTCCAAGGTCAGAACACCGCCGTTATTTTCATTCACTCCTGATGCCGAGTTCCCTGTTTGTATAGGTGAAAAAGGAATTCTTCAGGTTAACATAATGTTAGGAAAACTACCCGATATAATTGCGGAGCTGGGAGGCGGAAGCGTTTCAAATGCAGTACCCGATTATGCATATGCTGTTATCTGGGATGAAAAAACCGATGTCAGCACAACCGACGAATATAGGGGGATAAAGCTCGAAAGACTTGATGCGAAACGGATAAAAATCCATGCATCAGGCAAAGGAGCGCACGCGGCGAAACCTGAGCAGGGTATAAACGCTATAGGGGTTTTAGCGAACTATCTGAATGAAAAAGTTCTTCCCGACAGCGATAAAAAGCCCTTTGTATTTTTATCTCAAGCCTGCGGCGAGTATTTCGGCAGAACGCTCGGAATAGATAGGGTAAGCGAGGCGTTCCAATACCTTACTTGCATCGGCGGCAGGCTATGCGTTTCGGATGGTATTATGATTCAGAACTTCAACATCAGATACATTCCGGACACAACTTATAAACCTGTATTCGAAAAGATTAAAAAAACACTTACCCCTCAGGGCTTTGCGGTACAGCTGGTAATGTCTTCGGAGGGGTATCTGATACCGGCGAGCGACGACAGAGTCATGGCGCTCACAAATGCCTGCGAGGAGGTATTGGGATACGAATGCAGACCGTATACAATGGGTGGCGGAACCTATGCCCGCTGGCTTGCCAACACGGTAGCATTCGGAGCTACTTTACAGAGCGAACGGGGAAAGTTCGGCGAGGGAAGGGGAGACGCTCATCAAAGAGATGAATATATATCCTCCGCAGAGCTTAAAAAGACGATTTTAATTTATATACTATCGATAATGAACCTTTCGGAGAGCTATAAAAAGAAGCTCAATCAATGATTTTTATCTCCTTTTCAACAGCGATATTTTTTAGTACGACAACGCTTGCGGTGAGAACGTAGGCGTTTTTTTTCTTGTAATACCTGCCGTCGCAGTCATAAGTTACAATTTCATGTTCAATACGGTCTAAATACCCCGAAAACGCATTGGCAGCTCTTGATTTCGCCTCTTCTTCGCTTATAGAATACCGGTTGATGCGATATTCCTTGAAAAGCGTGGTCGTGACGGTGACAGGCGTTTTCAGAACGCCGAGCAGTTTTTTCTCTTGCAGGGATACCTCTGTGTCATACAGCTCAAAAGAGGATGTGTCCTTTGCTAAAAAATTAAAGGAATATCCCAGTATATCGATGGACTTTATGGTTTCGGTCCTGCCCGTATATATCTTTTCCTCCTGCTCAAGAGAAATAGTTACTGTAAATTTCTCCCTAACCCGTGCCAAAACCTCACCTCTTGCGTGCGTTGGGCGGTATTGACCAAACTTCCCAAGCATAAAGGAGTTGACCAGTATCTGCCCCTTATATACGACTTCACCGGTCTTTACCTCTGGAGTGCCGTCGATAGCTTCCACCTTCATTACAATCCCGTCATCCGATGCTATTAAGTTACAATACTGTCCCGGCTTGTTCATTTCTGGCGGATAGGCACGTTCGAGCAGGTTTATTTCGGCGTATGAGCCTTTTATGTTTATGGAAATAGAGGATATATTGGTGTTATCCATAAGCACAAGCTCCTCGATGATGTTTATTTCAAGATCCGGGATATATGCACCTCGTGTAACACCGAATTTCGAGAGGGTGTTTATTATGGCTGCGTCCGGGATATTATCGTTTCCCGTAATACTTATCTCCCAGATAAAGAGCTGTGCGCAGGAAATAAGAAAGAGTCCGACAAAGCTGCCCAAAATCAATCCGTATCTGCCCTTGTATTTTGAAAACACGAACGGTATACCGATAGTTTCTACGATAGTCGCACTTATTTCATTTTCTGCTGCCGTGCGGATACAGGCTTCGCATGAAAACAAAGATGCCTTAAAACAAATGGAGTCGCCCGTGTTCCTGACTCCCCAAAAAAGGATTTTTTTGCGGTTCAAAATGTTTACCAGCCGTATTCCGTCCCTCACCGGCACGCTCAGAGTGTAAGCACCGAAAATTTTATGCAGTAGTTTATACATACATAACACCCTTTATAAATCCGCTGATACCGACCTTTTTTTCAGAAAGGTAACGCATTTGCATATGCCTGCCGTGTATGTTTAAAGCCTGCTTGCCGATCTGCAGAATAATAAGATCCTCGTTGTAATCAAGCAACGCTTCGCAGCCCTCGACAAGCAGGTCGCTGTTGCCGCGCAGCTCGATATACGCGCCTTCAAAAAAATCTTGTTTTTTCATAGATATTCACCCTGTTATCAAATATACTCGGTCAATAATGTATATTATCAAGTGTGAGGGATATATACTTGTCTCGGAGTGATTTTTTTGAGAATAACATTTAAAAAGGGTATCGGAATCGCTTTCGATGTTCTTGTCATAGCCGTCTTTCTGCGTCTTATCATAAGTCCGGATCTTGTGTCTGTTCCGGTTACGAAGAGCCTATATCTGTGCTTGAGGGTAATTGTACCTACGCTTTTTGTATATATGGTATTGGCGAAGATAATAATATCCATGCCGTTTACGGATTTAATCGCCGGAAGCGGAAGGTACGGAATCGAGGCGGAGGTTCTGCTGCTCGGCTTGTTATGCGGTTTTCCCGTAGGAGCAAACAGCGCGGTCTATTTGTATGAAAAGGGTATAATAAGTAAAAAAAGAGCTGAATATATCTGTGCTTTTACAAATAATGCATCTCTTTCTTTTATGCTCGGTTATATAGGTATGGCTGTTTTCGGAGATATTCGGACAGGTATCAGGCTTGCCGCATTTCAGCTCTTTTCTTCTGTATTATTGGCGATAGTTCTGCGGTTTACATATATGGATAAATCAGACTTTACACGAATAAATAAATCCTCCCGTATCAACAGGAAGCGTATATCACTTGCCGAGGCGGTAAGCGCGTCTGCGATGACGATGATATCTGTCTGCGCCCTTATCGTCGTTTTTTCGGTTTTGGGAGAGCTTGCTTTATATACGTTACGCTTTAAGGGATTTTATAAAGTGCTTGTAAAAGGTTTTTTTGAGTTTACCACAGGATGTGCTATGGCAACAGAGCTCGAACTATATGCAAAGTCCGCTGTGGTTAGCATTATCATCGGTTTTTCGGGTTTATGCGTCATAATGCAGGTCATATCCGTTATACGCGGGAAGCTCTCGGCACGGATGTACATAGCGGGACGCTTTTTCAACGCCGCGGTCATAGGATTGCTATCGCTTGTTTTCGGCACAACTTGACTTTTTTAAGCGGATATAATATACTATCTTACGGAGTTTATGTAATCGTTTAAAATCATGGAGGGACTGTTTTTGAAAAAAAATGAAGTATTCGAGGAGAGATACTGTTTTTACTGCGAGCATTCAACTCCGATTATGGATACGGAGGTTTGTGTCTGTGATATAAACGGGATAGTCAAGGCAGAAGCTACTTGCAAAAAATTCAAGCTCGATTTGCTCAAAATCAAACCGCGACCGCGAAGGATTTATAAAAACAGCGATCCCGAGCTTTTAAACTTCTAAATCATAAAAAAGGTATTGACAAAATTCCAAAACCGTGTATAATAACTCTTGCGCTGTTATTTAAGCATTAATAAACTCCTCTTACAACAGTGCAAAAATACGGATGCGGCTGTGGCGGAACTGGCAGACGCGCACGTTTGAGGGGCGTGTGGGCAACCGTATGGGTTCAATTCCCATTAGCCGCACCAAAAAAGCAAGGATTTAATAGTCCTTGCTTTTTCTATGTTTTTATGATTTGTCTTGATTTATCTATGCTTTTCGGCTTTTCAAAAATGTCATTATTGACTTACGCATTATCATATATAACCGCTTGTATGACATATAAAACAGTAAATAATGTCACGAAATCGGTAATACATAGGACTGTTTTGAAGCATAATACCTCCGTTGTTACCTTGAGGATGAAAAAACAGCTGAATAAGTACAACAAATGGTCAGATACCAACCAAAAGTCTTTTAGAATTTCTTGTCTACAAATGGGGTGTTAACGGAATAACTTGGTATGATGTAAATCGAATAAGGGATATAACAAACTGAGTTATCCATAACCCAAAACTACTATATTGTCGTTACTTATTCAAAGGCTAGTATTAACGGCTTCGCCACTTTTACAAGGCAGACAGGCGTCGGCTTCTTTTTTTACCTGAAAGCATCATCGGTTATTGACAATCAAGCATTTTTTATGTTACAGCGTTTAAAATTATATTGACGTAAAAAAAATAACGTGATATAATACTTTAAACAAAAATCAAAAAATATGAAAGGATTAATGTCAATGAAGAAAATTCTGGCAATACTTGTTACAGCTTTACTTATCGGAACAATATCTGCTTTATTTACAAGTGCGGAGGAGAGCACTGCCGAAATCAAAATCGACGGCTATGAGTTCAATATAAACTATGTCAACGGTGTAATCAAAGGTGAGGACGCAGTTATAATCACAAACAAAGAGGAAGCTCAAACCGCAAACCTCAAATTCGTTACGTATTTTATCTGTAAAAAAGTATCGGACAATGTTTATAAGGTGACGGCAAACGCTGTAGCCGGATGTGAGGATCCAAGCAAACTGAGTATAGGTGAAGATGAGATTTTAATCGCTATCCATTCCGACAGTTCCCCTAACGCAAAGAATAAGGAACAAAAAAAAGCTGCTGCACTGGTTAAAAAGGATATGTCTGTAACGCTTTCCGGAATAGATCTTGCAGGTGAGAAAGTAACAGACGGAAAGGCAGTGCTCTCTGTCGATGAACCGATTTTGGACACTTCTTCTGGAGATGAGTCATCGAAAGCTGAATCAAGCGAGCCCTCAAAATCCGGGGATGATAGCAACGCAGAGGTGTCAAAACCAACAAATTCGGCTGCCGATAGTGAGGATGTCGAAAGCTCCGCTCCGTCAAAATCATCTGAAATCACTACAAGCGACAGCGGTAAAGATGGTCTTGATAAAACAACCATAATACTTATCGCAATCGCAGCCGTCGTGGTTATAGGATCAATAATTATTATAGCTGTAAAGAGAAAGAAATAAGCTCATAAGCAGTAAAAGAGAGAAAAAACCATACTGCATCTTTGGAGCATAAGTAGTAGAAAAGCTCCTGATTTTAGGAGCTTTTCGTTGCTTTGAATATCAGACAAGCAAAAAGCTGCTGCAGACCGATTTATGAAAATCTGCAGCAGCTCTGTATTATGTTGATTATCCCATACCCTCGTCATAAAATACACAGCGGTCCTTACCTGTTCTTTTAGCATGGTAAAGAGCTTTGTCCGAATTTCTGTACAGCTCCTCAAAAGAGCTTCCATGAATCGGTGAAAGTGCGATTCCCATGCTTGTCGTAATGCATATATCTTTTTTATCTTCTATGGATAGCTTGCTGATTGATCTGCTCGCTTCAAGCGCTTTTGCAAGAATATCGACTCTCTTTCCGGCATTTTTCATAAACACTATAAACTCGTCGCCGCCCATTCTTGCGACAATATCGGAGCCATCGAAAACGGTTCTGAAGCTGATTGAAACTTTATTCAGCAACTCATCCCCGACCATATGACCGTATTTATCGTTAATGTTCTTAAAACAGTCTAAATCTATTGAAATAAACGCGCCTCTTTTCGAGGAGTTTTCAGGATCCCTCAGGTATTCTGATATCAGGTTCATTGCCGCTTTGCGGTTGTAAAGGTCGGTCAGAGAGTCACGCTCGGAGTTACGCTTGATGGAAAGCTCAATATTTTTCTGCCTGTCAATATCTTTTATATAGGAGAAAGCCTTGATATCTCCGTTCTCGGGGTCCGACATAAGATTTGTCGTACTGGAAATCCAAAAAGGCTGTCCGTCTTCATCGATATGACGGTATTCCTGATAGAGGATTATCCTTCCGCTGTTATATGATTCGATTATCTTATCTTTTTCATATACACTCAAAAAAAGTGTTCTGTCATCTGGATAAATCAGGGTGTTGCAGATTTTGTTTAAATTGTTTGAATAGGTGTCGTGAATACTTAGTGTCTTTAGGATCGTCTCGCTTGAGTTTATCTTGATATACTTATCTTTTGTAAGGTTGATTTCATAAGTGGCAATTGTATCTGAGAGCATTGCGGCACGGTACTTCTCTTCACGCCGCTGTCTCATCTGCGCCTCCTTTGTCTGATGGATATCCTCGAATGTACCTATCGAATGGTAGGATTTACCCGAAGGGTCGTTGATAGCCGATATAGTCAGCCTATTCCAAACCGCCTTCCCATCAGCACGTCTGAGCTTCAGAATCATCGAAACCATATTCGTTTCAGCTCTTGACATTGATTTAAAGCAGTTGAGGAAATGTTCGGCGAATTCTACAAATACAATGCCGTTTTCAATAAAATAAAATGGTCCGTTGTCAATAACCCTCGGCAATCTGTAATAGGAATTGGATTTTGTAATAAAGTGTATCCTGTCTGTCTCTGAATCATATTCGAACACAATATTTGAAGTCTGCTGCATAACCATCTTGAAGCGCTCGTTACTGAGCAGTAAATCCTGATTAAGCTTCATTTCGTCGGTTATATCAATACAGGCGCAATAAAGACAAGCTGTATTTTCATGCTTGTCGATCGTACGCATACATTTGTTTAGCACCCAGATCGTATTACCGGAGGAATCCCCGATTCTGTATTTCAATTCCTCGATTTGCCCGATATTCTGATTTTGCAGAGCCTTTTCGACTTCCTTCCTGTCGTCGGGATGAATATGTGTGATAAGACTGTTCTTGCTGCTGTCTGAAAAATCCTCCTGCTTGCTGCCTATCATTTTCAAAAAGCCTTCGCTTACAAACAAGAAAGGGTATCCGTCGCTTACCGAGCATTTCGCAACTCCGCCCGGCACGGTGTTCACAACAGAATCAAGCTGCTGTTTCGCATATGAAACGCTTTTTTTGGCAGCAGCGTTATAATACCAGGAAAAAGCGAATACAACAATAAAAAGCACGATAACCTTTAAGAGCAGAGCGGTGGAAATCTCATTAATATATCCAGTCTGAATTTTCATCACGGTTTCGGGTATCGTCTGCATTACATACCACTCGGAATCCTGTGTTAGGTTGTCAGAATTCCGTATCGGCATAAAGTATGTATATCTTTTTTTGCCATCAAGTGTATACTCTGTAATGCCGCTCTCGCCGTTCTTTACACCCGTTCTTATACTGTCCAGGTTGTATCCGTTTGAGAATTCTGCATTTGAAAGCTTCTCCCAAACATTATATGTTTTGTTCTCCGACAGATCGTTTTTGCCCGGAGATATGATGACATCACCGTTCGCTTCAACTATACTGGCATAACCGTGACCCCCAAAACTGCTCATATTTATTGCGGTGGAAAGGCTTTTTGCTTCGTATACCCCCGTAAGAACGCCGATAACACTTCCATTTTGATAAATCGGCGTATAGAAAATTATAATCTTCTCAGTATTATAAATAGAATCGAGTAAATTGCTAATACCGCTATTACCGTTGAGAGCGTTTACAAGATAGTAGCGTTCCGAAACATCAACACATTCTCCGTTTTCGTCATAGCTTCTGCCATCGGGCAGCACTACCCGAACCCTGTCAAAGCTGCCTGATTTGTTTATAATCCTCAGTCTGTCAAATGATTCGTCTGATATAAGGTCCTCATAGTCACTGAATGTCTCCGCGGCACACTGAACAAAGCACAGCAAGTCATTGATTTTTGTTTCAACAAGATTTGATGTTTGCATAGCGATTTCACCAAGCTGTGTTTTATTCGCATCTTCAGTCAGCTCGGAGCTCTTTACAGTGAAATCAAATAAAAATGCAAAAGACATAAGAATAATAACTATTATCCCTAAAAAAGTCAGCAGATTTATATGTCTTGTGATTTTATTATGCAGACTGCTCAAAAAATCATCTCCCCCTTGCAGACCTACAATATCCGACGGACCATACAAAAAGATGCGATGTTCAACATTTTTCGAAACTGTTCAAAAATAATTTAACAATAAGTGTAACATAATTATTATTTTATACAACAAAAATTTTCATTAACGGCAAACTTATTATACTCTTTGTTAAACTATCTGTCAATATAATATATCGACCGCTGTATTATTTACATTACGATACAGTATCAAAAGGCACTAAAAAATACCAGTTGCATATAAATGGATTAACCGGACCGTAAAATAATTGCCTGAGTTCGACAGGGTTTTTAATCTGCTTATGTTAAAATTATACCATTATAGTTGACTTAACGCTTAAAATGAATTAAAATGACCAAAAATTATATAGTTATTACATTCTGTTTCAGGTAAGAATAAATCGCTTGGTATGTAAATAATATAAAAGGATTTTTCACAGATTACATAAAAAATAGTTCTAAAAAGGGAGTAATTTTTTGATTACGCTTTTAGCAAGATTATTTATAAAGAATAATAAGGAGTATTCCTCAAAGAAGGTAAGACAAAGCTACGGTGTTATGTGCGGCGTTTTGGGAATCTTCCTTAATGTTCTGCTTTTTTGCATAAAGTATTTTGCGGGAATATTAAGCGGTTCTATTGCCATAACCGCAGATGCGTTCAATAACCTTTCTGATGCTGGAAGTTCAATCGTTACAGCGGTAGGGTTCAAGGTATCCGCACAAAAACCGGATATTGCTCATCCGTTCGGACACGGGCGTTTGGAATACATATCGGGCCTGATAGTATCTTTGATTATACTTCTGGTCGGTATTGAACTACTTAAATCCTCCATTTCAAAAATAATTACTCCGACCGAGATTGACCTTTCATCGACAGCGTTTGTTGTGCTTATCATCTCGATAGCGGTAAAATCGTATATGGCATTTTACAACAGCAGAATCGGCAGGAAGCTCGGCTCCTCAGCGATGAGGGCGGCAGCTAAGGACAGCATTAGCGATTGCCTTGCGACAGGAGCTGTTCTCATATCAATGCTTATAACATATTATACCGGATTAAATACTGACGGGTACTTTGGTCTATTGGTTGCTCTGTTCGTGCTGTTTACGGGCTATACCTCCGTAAGGGATACGATGAGTCCCCTTTTAGGTCAGCCTCCCGATAGCGAATTTGTCAGGGGAATAAAGGAAACCGTTTTGGCTCATCCTGAGGTGGTCGGGATACATGACCTTATCGTACATGACTACGGACCCGGGCGGCAGATGATTTCTCTGCATGCAGAGGTTCCCGCCGAAGCTGACATATTGGCGGTTCACGATGTAATAGACAATATCGAAAAGGAGATACATAATAAATTCGGTTGCACCGCAGTTATTCATATGGACCCTATTCTGACCTCGGATCCGAAAACGCTTGAAACAAAGGAGCTGGTAACAGCGCTGATCGCCGATATTGATTCGCGGATAACGATACACGACTTCCGTATAGTAACTGGTCCTACGCATACGAACGTTATCTTCGATATTGTCGTTCCGTACGACATAAAAAAACCGGAAGCGGCTATAAAAGAAGAAATATCAGAAAAAGTCCGTAAAGCCGATGCAACCCTGTTTACTGTCATTGAAATAGACAGGGAGAATGCATGACTGCAAGCCGTTAATACTCAACTGCTCTTTATGTAACAGCAGTATTCCTTTAAAAAGCACCTCTCACAAAGGGGCTTTTTTGCATTACAGATTTCCCGACCGAAAAGGACAATTCTGTGACAAAAATCACTCTGGGCTTCCTTAGGTATCAAAGCATCCATAGTGCGTTCGACAACAATCGGGTTTTTGCTTTCGACAAAGCCGAGCCGTCCGCATATGCGAATGCAATGGGTGTCGGCTACAATGCCGCCAAGTCCGAACAAATCTCCCCGTATAAGGTTTGCGACCTTTCGCCCGACGCCGGCAAGCGTGAGCAGCTCGTCCATGTCTGAGGGCAAAACACTGCCGTAAACCTCTACAAGACGGCGACAGGCAAGCCTGAGATTCTTCGATTTGCTGTTATATAGTCCTATTGACCGTATCTCCTGCTTTAATTCACCCGGTTCGCTGTATGCGATGGATTCGGGGGTTGGAAAACGAATAAAGAGCGTTTTGGCAACCTTATTAACGATTTTGTCGGTCGTCTGTGCGGAGAGCACCGCCATAACGAGCAGCTTGAAAGGGTCCTTTTCCGCTTCAAGACCGCATTGTGCGTCCGGATAGCTCTCCTCCAACATTTTAATCACTTTTTCGGCTTTTTTCTTGTTATTCATCAAAAATAAAATTTACGTCGCCCGATAAAAGAGCGAGCGTACCCTTATATATTATCTCTGCTTTTTCATCAAAATTCGCCTTTAGCTTTTCGGCATAATGCCTTTCGGTAAGAAAAACCTCGGTATCGTATAGTACACGCTCGCTGTCCTTAATACTGCATTTAAGAATATAACCGCCTTTGCATTCCGTCAGCGAGCTCGTTATTCTATTGCCGCTTCGGTTGAAAGCCAATAGTCTTAATGCAGACCGCAGAGCTTTTTCTTTAACCGAGTTGAAAATCGTACTCTCGTAGCTCTCAATAGCCATGCGTCCCGCCTCGGAAATGGCATAAAGCGGCTTTACTTCGTCAGTTTCGGTAATCTGACCTGCCTCCAGCAACTCGGCGAAGCAAATGGCAAAATCAAAGTAATTAACAAAACCGTCCTGTATAACAATATCGTTTACCGTCGAAAACTCAAGCGGCTCGTCTAAATTGCTCAACAGAAATAAAATAAACACTTTTATGTCGAACTTATCGTTAAGCTCCAATGGCTCACCCCCGTTTTTACCATTGTACAATATTCGCTCAAATATTTCAATACAAAAATTTACTTGAAAATATCACATATTATGCTATAATGTGAGAGATATTTATAATAAAATGATAAGTAGTTCTTAAATCAGTTTTGTAGAATTGCGGAGGAAATTTTTGTGCCATTAACCTTCTTTGGCGGTATCAAACCCGAAAATAAAAAATACAGCCGAGATTATCCGCTCCGTTATGTTACACCTCCCGAGCTTGTGTATATCCCCATCGACGGTTATGTCTCCCCTTTGGTCGAGGCGGGAGGTACTGTTGCCATGGGACAGGCAGTGGCGGTAAGAGATGACGGAATGCAGTTATATTCAAGCGTTTCCGGAATCGTTAAGGGAACGGCAAAAGAGGGTGAGCACAGGTATATCGCTATCGAAAACGATAAAAAAGACACACCGTTTGAGGGAATAAAAGGGATAAAAAAACCACTTTTGGAGTTATCCGCAGATGAGATATGTGCGCTTTTGAAGCAGTACTCCGTTATCGATTGCTTTGATGAGAAACCCATGTATATAAAACTCTCGGAGCATAAGGGTAATCTGAAAAGAATCATTATAAATTGCTGCGAGCATGATGTTTACACGACCGCGCTCTACAGATTGCTGCTTGAGCGACCAAAGGAGTTAATTAACGGTGCAAAAATACTCATGCACGCGCTGAGCATAAAAAAATGTGTTATCCTCATTGAGGATAAAAAGAGGAAAGCCATTCAGGTATTGGAGGATTATGTAAACGATACCCGCATGTTCGTGCCTGCGTTTATCGAAAACAAATATCCCATAAACGAGCAGACCATAATAAGCGCAGTATACAGCAGGGAGATACCGCACGGAAAAACCGCGACAGATCTCGGGTATGTTATTTTCGGTGCGGAGGCGGTAATGCAGACATTCATCTCCTTTGCGACCGGTATGCCGCAGATCCGCAAGGCGGTAACTGTCAGCGGTGAGAGTGTAAAAAAGCCCCAAAACCTTATCGCCCCTATAGGAACACCGCTGAAAAATCTTATTGAGGAATGCGGAGGACTTGTTCACCGATGCAGATGCGTTGTCCTGGGAGGCATAATGGACGGTGAATTCTTGGAAAATCCGGGAGGAGTAGTTACCCAGACTACAAGACAACTGTTGTTGCTCAGGTGGGTTGAAAAGTATAACGGAACGAGAATGCGTTGTGTGAGGTGCGGAAGATGCATCAGTGTTTGCCCGATGCATTTGATACCTCTCGATTACGCGGTCGAAGACAGCCTCAAAAAAAAATCACAAAAACCTTTTTACGGAATCGAAGCCTGCATAGAGTGCGGCTGCTGCGAGTATATTTGTCCGGCGGGCATACCGTTGTTGGAAATAATAAGAGAAGAGAAGGGGAAAAGGCTTTCCGGGAAAAAATCTGACACAGAGACTAAAAAGCCCCATAGAAAATTCATTTCTGTTAAAAAAACATTCATCCGGAACAGGAAACCAAAAAACAAGGATGATGACGAATCCGATTTCTTTATTCCGTTTTAAGTTTATTTAAAAAATTACAGATGGAGAAGCAGAATGATTAACGCTCCTTTCACACATACCGAAAAAACTTATAGGACAATAATGGCGGATATTCTTATCTCCTTGTCTCCTGTGCTTGTGTGGAGCGTTTTTATTTTCGGAGCACGGGTCCTTACCATTACATTTATAACCGTCTGCTCCTGTGTGATATTCGACTTCATAGCGCGCTATATTTTTGGGAATCGTGATTTGATTTATTCGTTTAAGCAGGCAACCGATTTATCGGCAGTTGTAACCGGTGTTCTCATAGTGTTCATGCTTCCCGTGACTGTGCCGTTATACCTTCCTGTATTTGCGGCATTCTTTGCTATTGTAATAGCAAAACAAGCTTTTGGCGGAATCGGCAGAAATCTTGTTAATCCGGCAGTTTTTGCTATAGCTGTTATAAAAATCACCCTACCATCGTTCGTTGATAAATTCACGATGCCGTATTCATATTTCAACGCCTTTACATCCGAGTTGAGCAGCAGTCTTATTGATACCGTAAGGGTATTTTCACCGCTTCAGATGCTCAGCAGGGATCACGTTTATGAGGAGGGCTTTACCGACCTGTTTTTCGGTACTTCTCCGGGCAATATCGGTGAGATTGGGATTGTTTTCATCATAATCGGCGCGATATACTTATCATACAGAAAAATTATTGACTTGAGGGGAAGCGCTGCTTATATGGCAGTAGTTTTCCTGTTTTCGTTTATGTTTCCCCGCGGAAACGGGGAAACCATATACTTCGCCCTTACAGAGATGATGTCGGGAGGCGCAGTTCTGCTTTCCGTATATGCCTGTAACGATTTTACGACTACTCCGAAACAGAAAACCGGAAAAATCATCTTCGGTGCAGGATGCGGTCTGTTAACTATCCTGATACGCTATAACTTCTCGCACTTTGAGGGCGCATATGTTGCCGTGCTTATTATGAATCTATTCACGCCTCTTATCAACAAGCTGACCCGTACCGTTCCTTTTGGAATGCTCAATCAGAAAAATCAGGCTTGATTGAACTCACCTCAAGGGAATGGATTCCGCCGGAATAAACGATAATTGTCCCGTCTATGTCGGTTCGGTAAGTCTTAATATCATTTAGCTTTTCAATTATAGAATCCGCGGGATGACTGTAATCATTGTTTGCCCCAACACTTATAACAGCGATTTTGGGTGTAACCGCATCGAGAAAATCAACAGAGGTCGAGCCTGCAGAACCATGGTGCCCGACCTTTATTATATCCGCATCGAGCTCCATTCCCGCATTTTGCATTTCCTCCTCGTTTTTAGTAGTTGCGTCACCCATGAACAAAAAGACATTCTCACCGTGTGTCATTTTTATCACTATGCTGAACTGGTTAAGCTCATAGTAGTCGTTCTTTATAGGCGATAGTATTTCAAAAATTAAGCTGTCCAGCTCGATTATCTGTCCCGCATGTGCTTTTACGACATTTACGCTTTCTTTCGATTCGAGCGCTTCAAGAAGCCTTTCAAAAACCATTGTAGTTGCGGCTGCGTCGGGCATATAGACATTTTTTACGTCAAGTCTGTTTATTATTTCATCCGCCGCTCCGATATGGTCGGCATGAGGATGGGTGAAGAAAGCGTATTCAATCTCTTTTACGCCTTTATTTGAAAGAAAACCCATAACCTTGTCTTTGGATTCGAGGGTGCCGCTGTCGATGAGAATATGCTTGCCGGCCGGAGTGCTTATAAGTATGCAGTCGCCCTGTCCTACATCGAAAAAGCAAACCTCTACCTGTTCCGCCGTTTTGCATTCATCGGAACTTTCAGCGGGTAAGACCTGCGATTCCCCCGCAGAAACAAGCTCTTCCGAATCCGTGCTCTTGGCAGAATCCCCGTCGGTTGCGGGCAAACAGCCCGACATAAGTACCAAAACAGTAAGTGTCAGCATTAATATTTTTTTCTTATTCATATAATCTGCTCTCCTGTAAATCTATAGCGGATAAATAGATTTTTACAATAAATGGTTTCGCTGTCATTATTATATCATATATTCAGGTAAAACGCATAATATTCGTAAAAACTCCCCGAAAGGACTCGCAAATGAGCGAAAAGAATAAAATAATACAAATAAGAATAACCGATATTAACCCGGACGGCAACGGGGTGGGAAGGACAGATTTGGGCAGAGTTGTTTTTGTGCCGCTTACTGTCCCCGGGGATTTTTGCAAAGTCAGAATCATTAAGGACAATAACAATGTTCTAATCGGTCGCCCGGAGCAGATTATAGAACCGTCTCCCGACCGTATTGTGCCTGAATGCGCCGTATTCAACAAGTGCGGAGGCTGCTCTTATGGGCATATCTCTTATGAAAAGGAAAAACAGCTCAAAGAGGAAACAGTCAGGAACGCTTTTAAACGTATCGCGGGTATGGAAATAAAGCTGAATCCGCTGATTTCCGTAAACAGCGCCCGATACCGCAATAAAGTTCAGTACCCGGTTTCGACGGAAAACGGCAGTCTTGTTTTCGGTTATTATGCACGTCATTCGCACCGTGTGGTTACTCATACGAGCTGCCTTTTGCAGGACGATGTTTTTTATAATATTGCAAAGGATTTGGTCGGCATTTTCAACGAAATGCGTTTTTCTTCCTATGATGAGGAAAGCGGAAAGGGCTTGATAAGGCATATCTATCTAAGGAAAACAAGGGCGGGGGATGTTGCGGTATGTGTTATAATCAACGGTGATGTTCTGCCCGGTGCAGAGAGTGTTTCAAAGAAAATTACAGAAAAACACCCTCAGGTAAAGAGCTTTTTTGTAAATGTAAATAAAAAGCACAGCAATGTGATTTTAGGTGAGAAAAATATCCTTATAAGCGGACAACCGTTCCTGACAGATATGCTGTGCGGAAAGTCGTTTACTTTGTCCCCTTCATCGTTTTTTCAGGTGAACAGCGAAGCCGCCGAGGTCCTGTATAATAAGGCGGGCGAGTATGCCGCACTTGCGGAGGGAGACATTCTTCTCGACCTTTACTGCGGTACGGGTACGATAGGACTTTGTATTGCGGGGGATTCGAATCCTTTGTGCGGGGTTGAATTAGTAAGAGATGCGGTGGAAAACGCAAAGAAAAACGCCGTTATTAACGGCAGAAATCCCGAAAATACACTATTTGTGTGCGCGGATGCAAAAGACGGAATCGACGAGTGTAAAAAGCATATCGGCAAGCCGAATGTAATAGTTGTTGACCCACCCAGAAAAGGGCTTGATTCGAGTTTAATCGATGAAATTACTAAAGCTGCACCCGAAAGGGTGGTCTATATTTCCTGCAACCCCGCAACTCTTGCGCGGGACGCAGCCATTTTTTGCGAGAGGGGTTATGTTACTATAGAAGCAACCCCGGTTGACCTGTTCCCAAGAACAGGTCACGTTGAGTGCGTAGTAATGATGTCACGCACAAAAGATTAATTTTCCCGAAAACCCTTATATATCAATGCTTTTTGCACACATGGGTATGAAACCCATCAAGCGAAAAACATGATTTTTTCGGTTCGAGGGAACAAGTCCATAAGGACGCTTTTCGATAGTCAAGTGGTCAGGTTAGATGTCAGTGCCCCGCGAGTGGTCGGGTTAGATGTCAGCGTTCGCGAGTGGTCAGGTTAGATGTTTTTTTGGAATTTCTTGAGGTTGTGCGGTCAGGGTGGATGTAAGAGCTATATAGAAAGGGGGTTTTTATAAGTGGATAAAACTTATTTATCAAAGTCAGAGTTTGGTTTAGCAAGTAATGCGCTTGAGAGTATACTGGGTGAACCTGTAGAAGATATAGACTTGACCGACACAGTGCCTCCTTTGGCTGATGTATCTGATTCCAATAAGGTATTCAAGGGTAAGTTGTCTATTCTTTTTGTTGATATGAGAAAATCCACCGATTTAACCGACGAATTAAAAGCTAAAAAGATGGTCAAGGTTTATCGTGCGTTTATTCGAATGATTATTCAAGCAATTCGTTATTCCGGCGGTTATACACGACAGTTTGCTGGTGATGGGATTATGGGAGTATTTCAAGACAGCACAGAAAATGAGAAAACCATGCTTTCATCTCAGAAGGCGGTTACCGCTGCACGATATATACATACACTGGTTGATTATTGTTTAAATCCAGCTTTGAAAAAGCATCTAGCTGACGTTTGCGTTGCTTGCGGTATCGGTATTTGTACGGGTACCATTATGATTACTAAAGTAGGTATGCGTGGCAAAGAAGCTGATGATGCAGAAGAAAATGAAACTGGAATTGTTTGGGTCGGTTCAACCACGAATTACGCAAATCGCCATTGTGGATTGGCTAATCCACGTGAGATTTTTATAGATGAACGTACGTATGAGAGTGTTGAAGAAAAGGAGCAATGGAGTAAGAGTAGCCGCACTAAAGGGAGTAAAATCTTTATTGGATATACTGTAACCGATTATTATTTGGCACTGCAGGAAGGAATCACACAGGAAGCTGTAAAAGCTAAAATACAATCGAATTCTGAGATCAATTTTATACAAAACATTTTTGACGAGACACAAGAAAAAGCCTTGATACTTGTTGACGAAATAAGCAAAAAATCCGCTGAATTAGCAATCGCGTTAAAAAATGTAAAGATGCGAGAAGACCAGGTATCAATTCGTGAAAACAATGCTACTAAAGAAAATAATCGATTACAGCAATGGCAGAGGCTGTTAGACTCTAAACAAGTCGATGTTGACAGAAAAGAAGAAAAAAACAAAAAAGATGAATACAACATATGCATACAATTATTCAGGACTGTCCACTGTAAAAGAGATTTAGCCATTGCGTTAGGCAAGGACTTCTGGGAAGAGAAACTTAAACTTCTAATTTTATACGGAAGCTATATTGGTAAAAGTGAGAAAGAAGTAAAAAGTGAGATTTGCTATGCATTGGTTGATTTATATCAAAATTTGGATGAATACGATTTGGCATATGATGCTCTTTGTATTCAAGCAGAGACATATCCGTGGATTCATGCTTCTACAGTAGAAAATATTTTATCAAAGACATATTTACGGACACAGCTTAAAAGCACGATTGAAAATAGATTGAATACTGCGATTAAACCAGATATTAGAAAATCTCTTCAGGAATGTTTGTCGAAAATCAAATAAAAGGGAGAACAAAATGGAATCAAAAAGAACTCGAGAAGAACTTATCGATATTCTTAATCGAAATACCACATGGATCGAAAACTGCGACTCAAAAGCATCTATTATTACAAGTGGAATAGGCGTTGTTATTGGCATTCTATTAGCAACAGATTATGTGGCCAAATTTCAAGAAATTTATACATATATGGTAGATCAAACTGGATTCTGGTCAATGATTTACTTAATCCTATCTGGCATATCTATTATTGGTATTTTAATAGGTTGTTTTTCATTAATCCAAGTCTTAATTGCCAGAATAGATCCAAACGAATTTTCCGATAAAGGTATTCAACTTGAATCACTTATTTACTTTTCCTCAATTGCAAAATTTAAAACACTTTCTGCATACAGACAAAAACTTGAGAAATGTGATTTGGAAAAAATGAATAATGATCTCATTTCTCAGATATATATTTGTTCGTTGATATGTGACAAGAAGTTCAGACATTATAAGTTGGGATTATTCATATCATTAGCAGGCTTCTCACTATTTATAACATTAGCAGTCATTGGACTAGCTATATCCAAGTGAACTACATCATTTTTTTGAGGAGGGTTTAGACATGGAAGTAACAAATAGAATAGACTATGATGTTGATAAGAGTGCTGCCCGAATAGATGATATTCTAAACAGCGTAAGCACAAATTATTCTGATAAAGATTCAATACCTTCCCGATCTTCGCTTACATATACAAATGGATTCTACGTAAATGCCACCGCATTATTCATTGATATTGTTGGTTCGTCGGATATGACAGATGGAAGCAAGAGACCAACACTTGCAAAAATTTATCGAAGCTTTATATCAGAGTGTACAGCAGTTATGAACTCGTGGGATCAATGCAAAGAGGTAAATATAAATGGTGATTGTGTATGGGGCGTTTTTGAGACTCCTTATAAATCTGATATTGATAATGTTTTTCAGTTGCAGCGCAATTAAACAGCATGATCAAAATACTAAACTATAAGTTGCGGAAGAAAGGTTACCCAGAAATTTCTGTCGGATTAGGAATTGATTATGGACGAGCTTTAATGGTGCAAGCGGGATATTCTGGAAGCGGATTGAATGATGTTATTTGGATGGGTGATGTTGTGAATTCTGCATGTCATATGGCTAATAAAGCAGGGAGAGATGGGCGAAGCCCAATAATTATATCAAGTGTTTTGAAATCAAACTTAAATGAACATAATCAAGGCCTGCTCAGTAGCATAATCATTGACTATTTGACTTACTATGGTGGAAATATCATAAATACAAATATGGAAGATTGGTATAATAAGAACTGTAAATAAAAAATGCAAGGCACCCTACGTTGTAATATTCGTAGAGTGTCTTGTTCATTTTTATCCTTATTCATTTACATCCACCGTAACGCCGGACTTGAATTCAATAGTGAAATTGTCCTCGTAGACGGTGACCTTTTCAATCAGACGCCGGATAAGTTGTTCATCGTATTCGGCGAGGGCGGTGGATTGTTTTTTTAGGAATGTGCTCATATCAGCCATGCGTTTTTTAAGCTCATCACGGTTGACATTTTCAACTTGCAACATTTGCTCTGGTCACGCAGGCGGTGAGATTAGCATAAAAATCCATTTTCTGCTTGTTTAATGGAATGATTATGTTATAATAAATCAATTGGTCGGGTTAGATGTTGAGGTGTTCGCGAGTGGTCGGGTTAGATGTCAGCGTTGGCGAGTGGTCAGGTTAGATGTTTTTCGGAACTTTTTGAGGTTGTGTGGTCAGGTTGGACGTAGATACCTATCAGATGCCTATTGGCGACTGATTGACATTTTAGTACTATTATGATAAGATAATATTTCAATTGAAAGGAAGTGAGACAATGGACAGCGACCCTCGAAGTTTGATAAACAGCTTCAACCCCCCATGTGAGAATATAAACCAATGTGACGCTACTTATAGCGGGCTGTTGTCCATTGTGCACCTACGCTGATGGAGTAGTTTGCCTGTGTATTTGATGCCGTCCTTTGGGGCGGCTTTTTTGTTGCTATATTGTATTTTTACTGGGGAATTCTAAAAAGAAAGGAATGATTCCAGTGAACTTTATCAACAGAAAAAACCACGGCAGGCAGATTCAAAAAAACAAGCATGACATCGAGCTCAAGCTCCGCTCCTATGCTTCTTTGACAGCGGAGGAGTTGTTCACACATCTATCCTCTGCATACACAGGGCTTACAAATCAGGAAGTAGAAAATAGGCAAGATAAATTCGGTAAAAATGTTATTACCACAGGAAATAAAAATACAACGCTTCACCGATTAAAGGAAGCGGTTATTAATCCCTTTAACATCATTTTATTGCTTGTTGCCGTTGTTACCTATTTTACTGATGTTGTGGCATCCAAAAATCCAGATTATCTCACAGTCATCATTATTTTATCGCTAGTTTTTCTGTCCAGCTTGGTTTCTTTTATACAGAGTCAGCGCTCTAACACTGCTGCTGAAAAACTATCAAAAATGATCTCAAACAAATCGAGTGTGCGGAGGGACGGAAAACTAATTGAGATTCCAATGGATGAAATTGTCCCTGGCGACGTTGTGTGGCTTTCAGCGGGAGATATGCTCCCGGGAGATGTGCGTTTTTTATCTACAAAGGATACATTTGTCGCACAATCGGCTTTGACAGGCGAATCAAATCCAGTGGAAAAATTCAGTGATATACGAAACAAGCAGGATGATGCGCTAACGGATTTATGTAACATAGGCTTTATGGGCTCTAACATTGTCAGCGGTAGTGCGACGGCCATTATATTAACAACAGGCAATAACACATATTTCGGGTCAATGGCAAATACCCTGTCCGGTAACAGAGCAGAAACTAGCTTTGAGCGTGGCGTAAGTTCTGTTAGCAAGCTATTGCTTCGCATGATGTTAGTGATGGTTCCCATTGTGTTTCTGATTAACGGGCTTATGAAGAATGACTGGCCAAACTCGCTCCTTTTTGCAGTCAGCATTGCAGTGGGGCTTACACCGGAAATGTTGCCTGTTATTATGACTTCAACCTTAGCCAAGGGAGCAATAACCATGTCAAAACACAAGGTCATTGTCCGTACCCTTGGTGCAATACAAACGTTTGGGGAAATGGATGTTTTGTGCACTGACAAAACCGGGACGCTGACCGAAGATAAGATTGCACTCGAAAAGTATATGAATGTACACGGCGAGGACGACGTCCGAATCCTGCGCCACGCTTACCTCAACAGCTATTTTCAAACCGGCCTTAAAAATCTCATTGACATTGCTATTATTAATCGGGCTGCAAAGTACAATTTGGAAAATATTTTAGATAATTACAACTGTGTGGATGAGATCCCCTTTGATTTTTCTCGCCGCAGAATGAGTGTGGTCTTAACAGATAAAAAGGGGAAAAGGCAACTTGTCACAAAGGGCGCAGTTGAGGAGATGATTGCAATCTCATCTTTTGTGGAGATCCATGGCCACGTTTTACCTATGGATGCGGAAACCCGGCGAATGGCAATGGCAACCTACGAAAAACATAATGCTGACGGACTGCGGATGGTTGCTGTTGCGCAGAAAAATGAGGTTCCGGGCAGCGGTTCTTTCGGTGTAAAAGACGAATGTAATATGGTTTTGATTGGATTTTTGGGCTTTCTTGATCCGCCTAAAGAGAGCGCCAAATCTGCCATTACTGCGCTCAAAGAACATGGGGTGCGTACCGTTGTTCTCACAGGAGATAGCGAAGGTGTGGCTTTGAAGGTTTGTGGTAAAGTGGGCGTAAATACTTCCCATCTGATAACAGGTCGCGATGTAGAGCTAATGGATGACACCGCATTGCTTGATGCAGTAAATACCTGCGACTTGTTTGCCAAGTTGTCGCCATCTCAAAAGGAACGGGTGGTAAAAGCTCTCCAAACGGCCGGGCATACGGTCGGATATTTAGGAGATGGCATCAACGATGCTCCTGCACTGCGTCAGGCGGATGTAGGAATATCGGTAGACAGTGCCGTTGACATCGCCAAGGAAACTGCTGATATTATCCTATTAGAAAAAGATCTTATGGTTCTTGAAGAAGGCGTAATCGAAGGCCGCCGTACTTTCGGGAATATTATCAAATATATTAAAATGGCGACAAGTGGTAATTTTGGAAACATGATATCAGTTATCGTTGCTAGTATTTTCCTGCCGTTTTTACCGATGCTGCCGGTGCAGATATTAACGCAAAATTTATTATGTGACTTTTCCCAAATGGGCATGCCTTTTGATAATGTGGATAATGAGTATGTTAAAAAGCCACGCAAATGGGAAACGCGTTCGATTAAGTCTTTCATGGCGTACATGGGTCCGCTTAGCTCTGTCTTTGATATTCTGTGCTTTGCCGTCTTGTGGTGGGCTATCGGCGCCAACCGAATAGAGTTGGCACCACTGTTTCAAAGTGGTTGGTTTGTGTTCGGCACAGTATCCCAAGTGCTGGTTATTCATATAATTCGCACGGGAAAGGTTCCCTTTTTACAGAGCAAGCCATCACTCCCACTTATAGTATCCTCTTTAATTGTAGTAGTTGTGGCGCTAGCAATTGGATTCACTAAACTAGCGATAGGTATTGATATGATGCCGCTACCTATTGCCTTTGCTCCGTGGCTTGTGTTAATTTTAGCAGGATACTTTGTGTTTGCCCAGTTGATTAAAAAAATCTATATCAGACGGTACAAGGAATGGCTATGAGTTATCGCTTAAGGGCAAATTTGCCCGAGTTTGCTTTAACCCCATATCATAATTAAATGAGCAAGGCACCCTACGTTTATTTGATCGTAGAGTGCCTTGTTTGTTTCTTGATTTATTCATCCACGTCCACCGTCACGCCGGACTTAAATTCCATATTAAATTTATCCGCAGATACCTTGTATATGTAACCTTTTCAATCAGACGCCGGACAAGTTGATCATCGTATTCGATAAGAGCGGAGGATTGCTTGTTAAGGAATGTGCTCATGTCAGCCATACACTTTTCGAGTTCATCACGGTTGGAGTTTTTAAAGAGCCTTTTGATTCTGTTAACGCAGGTGGTGAGATTAGCATTAAAATTCATTTTTTGCTTGTTTAACAGAATGAATATGTTATAATAAATCAATTGGTCGGGTTGGATGTCAGGTGTTCGCGAGTGGTAGATTTGGATGTTTTCTCAGAAAATTCTGAGGTTGTGTGGTCAGGTTGGTTGTCGACAAGTAATAAAGTTGATTTGTATTGTATAATCTCAGTCGATAATGATATTTACGATAATGATATTTATTTATATTTTGCGAGGTGATGTTATGGCAAGAAACATACGAAATTCTGCCAAGGCTCTTGTTATTAAAAATGGGAAAATGTTAGCGATAAAATTGAAAGATTCTGACGGCGAATGGTACATCATGCCAGGTGGTGGACAGGATGTGGAAGAATTATTGTCATCTGCGGCTTGCCGTGAAGTTGCAGAGGAAATGGGTATTCTCACGGAAAGTAAAGAACTGCTCTTTGTAGTTGAAGGATTGCATGGAGAGAATTTTCATAGAGTTGATTTGGTCTTTCTTTGTGAGTATATTGGTGACATTCCAAATGCCGCGCTTCACCAGGACACAAACCAGATAGGTTATGACTGGTTAGACATATCAACGCTTAATATTCAACCTTTATATCCATCAAAGCTCAGACGGCAAATAATGAACTATTACGAAGGCAAGCCATACCAGGTCTATCTCGGGAACGAAGAGGCAGGTGATCCTGAATGCTTAGATTAGAGAAGTATTTAAATGATCTGTTAGCATTAATAAAAGAAAAATTTGATAAAAGACTTCTTTATGTCGGTTTAGGCAACCTGTTTCATGAAATATGTCATTGTTATATTCACTCTGATAGAGAAAAAAACGTTGTTCGGTTACCGCTTACTTATAAATCAGTATTTTTTATTATTCAAAATATGTATTATATAGACAGTGGAATCTTCATCGACAAGAAGAGAGAACTTATCAAACATCTAAAAAATAAAGACAAAGAAGTAGTGGAAATGGCGATAATGCTTAAAGACAATAAGGAGTATGACTTTAATTATGCATTTGACCTATTGTTTACATGGTGCCAAAATGCAATTATAACAAGATGAATATAAATAAACATAGCTTCTATTGGCAAACGAACTAAGGCACCCTACGTTGTAATTTTCGTAGAGTGCCTTGTTTTAACCTTGTTTTTTTCACATTTACAGTCAAACCGGACTTGAGTTCATCACGGTTGGAGTTTTTAAAGAGCCTTTTGATTCTGTTAACGCAGGTGGTGAGATTAGCATTAAAATTCATTTTTTGCTTGTTTAACAGAATGAATATGTTATAATAAATCAATTGGTCGGGTTGGATGTCAGGTGTTGCGAGTGGTAGATTTGGATGTTTTTTTGGGATTTGTTGAGGTTGTGTGGTCGGGTTGGATGTTTTAACAAGATCCATTAAATCTAAGCCCAAGTAAGGATGAAATTTTTAGATTTCCTTTCAAAGAGGAAATAGAAAAGCCATAACATTATGAGGTGATTGTATTATGATGCCAACGAGAGAAGAAGCAGAAAATCTTTTAAAAGAAGCAGAAATTTGCAACCCTGGTCCCTGGGGGAACCACAGTCGTGTTGCTGCACATTGTGCAGAAAAAATTGCAATGGCATGCAAAGATTTGGACTCGGATACAGCATATATTCTTGGTCTGCTTCATGATATTGGAAGAAAATTTGGCGTAAGACATCTTGGACATGTTTCAGACGGCTATACCTATATGCTATCTCTGGGGTATGACAGGGTGGCTCAGATTTGTCTCACCCATTCGTTCAATAATCAAACTACAAAAGAATATATAGGAAACTTTGATACGACTGAAGAGGAATTAGAATTGATTAACGATTCTTTAGCAGTTGTAAAAACAGACGATTATGACAGACTAATACAATTATGCGATGCATTGGCAGGTAGCGAGGGCGTATTGGATATTGAAAAAAGGATGGAAGATGTAAGACAACGATACGGATACTACCCGAAGTCAAAGTGGGACTCAAACATGAAACTTAAAGCATACTTTGAAGCAAAAGCAGGGAAAAGCATATATGAAGTGGTCGGACGGGTACATATAGACCGTAAAAATCCGGTTTATTAGGCACTTAAAATGGGGAATAGCCTACTTAATTGAAGCAACGGATTTGATATAAAAATATTACAAAACGAATCAAATATCCTTTAGCATCAACTGTTTTAGATGTTTTTTCTGCTTTTACTGAGATTGTGCGGTCAGGTAAGATGTGATAAATAATAAAGAATACACTTTATTCCACCATTGTCTCAGAAAAAAGAAAGCTCGTAGGTATTTATTGTCATGTGAGTACAAATAGTGCTAATCAGATTAAGAGCCGGCTCTAACAAGGCTGACGGCTGTTAATCCCAAATGGTAAGTAGTAGATTGTGTATAGATATTGCTTAAAGAGAATAGAGAGGAAACCGAATGAAAAAATATCCGCGAACAGAAAAATACGATAACGAATGGATTAGTGAAAACTGGATGGGACCTAATCCTCTGTGGCTGCTTGAGGAATTGTGCGAACACATAGATTTGAAGCCGGGTATGAAAGTTCTTGATATGGGTTGTGGAAAGGGCATTACTTCAATATTTCTGGCGAAAGAATTTGGCGTAACGGTATTTGCCAACGACTTGTGGATCAGCGCAACGAAGAACCTCCAACGCTTTGAAAATGCCGGTGTGGCCGAACTGGTCTTTCCCATCCATGCGGAAGCCCATGCTCTGCCTTATGCCGAGGGATTTTTCGACGCTGCAATCTCAATAGACAGCTATCAATATTATGGGGCGGATGAAACGTATTTTCCCTGCATATACTCAAAGTTGGTAAAAAACGATGGCCAATTTGGCATCGTGGTTCCGGGTTTGAAGAGAGAATTTGAAAAAGGTTATCCAGATACGCTTAAAGAGCATTGGGAAGGGGACATGTTCAGCTTTCACAGCAAGAATTGGTGGAAGCATCTTTGGGAAAAGACCGGAATTGTTGACATCACCGTTTGTTACGACATGGAAGAACCTAAAGATATATGGTATCCGTGGGCAAAATGGGCAAAGGATAATCTGGGTTTTAACGATATGGAGTTTTTGAATTCCGATACCAATAATGACATTTCGCTGATTGTTATGAGTGCTATTAAAAAAGCGACTCCTCCGGCAGTGTGATTTATCCCTACTAATTGTGTTGAGGTATACAGCGTTAAAGGAGCGAATTTAATATAATTAGGATGATATGTTCCCTAAAATTATAAAATCGTTGATATGTTATCACATGCTTCGATATCACTAAAAACTGATGAATCGTTACAAATAACAAAGACATTAAGGTGAGCCTATCGTACCACGTTGAGTGCGTGGTAATGATGTCATAGCCACGCGAGTGGTCAGGTTGGATGTTGAGGATGATTAGTTAATTCAAAATTGATTACATTAGACTACTCAGTAAAAGGGAAAGGAGACTGTCATGGGAAACGAGAAATATTTTGATGAAAACATAGTCTATTACGACAAATACAGACCGACATATGGAAAAGAAATTTACAATGATATAATTACATATGCCGGTATAAACAAGAAAAGCCGTATACTTGAAATCGGATGCGGACCGGGCAATGCCACTTTGCCTTTCCTCAAAACGGGTGCAGACCTGACTGCGGTAGAAATAGGAGAAAATCTGGCTACTTTCGTTAAGAACAAATTTGCTAATGAAAAAAACTTTCATATTGTCAATCTGCCGTTTGAGGAGTTCATTACTGATAAAAAGTATGACCTAATATTTTCTGCGACGGCGTTTCACTGGATAAATAGCGATTATGCCTATAGACATTGTTTAAGCATGCTCGAAAAAGGCGGAGCACTAGCGATATTCTGGAACACGCCGGTTATTTCAGATAAAAATAGTGAGTTGAAAAAAAGAATCGCTGATTTGTATAACATACATCTCCCTGATGGTTCTTGGGAAAGGTTGACGGAAGATTGGTATCAAAAGCGCTGTTATGACAGGAATAAATCTTTCGAGCTGTATGGTTATTCTGATATTCAACTCAAGTTGTATTATGATTATCGAACATTTACAACAGTAGAATACATAAAATTACTTCATACCTATTCGAATCACATGGCGATGCCAGAAGATAAAAGAAAAGAGTTTTTTTCAAAGATTTTTGACGCTATTTCTGATTATGGCTTAATTGAAATCAAAGACACGATCGACTTATATATGGGCAGAAAGTGATTTTTACTCTGTCAGAAGTTTACCGGGATACAATCACCAACAAGCGATGTCTATAAAAGCGGTACTTTTAGTTAAAGTAGCCAGGTTGGATGTCATAGCCACGCGAGTGGTCAGGTTGGATATATATCATGATACAGTAATTTATTAGATATTAAACGAGGTTGCGGCATGGAAAAGCTTTTAATAATTGACGGTTTGAATTTGCATTTTCAGATGTTCTTTGGAATGCCGTCAAGAATCATAAACACTAATGGCAAAGCAATACATGGAACTTTGGGATTTGTAGGAGCTTTTATTAAGATAATGAAAATGACGAATCCAACTCATATTGTGGTGTTGTTTGACGGTGAACACCCCAATGACCGTGCCGAACTACTTGGTGAATACAAAGCTAATAGGATAGATTATTCTATTGTGCCAGAGGAAGAAAGTCCATTTTCGCAATTGCAGGATGTATATGATGCTTTAGATTTTATGAATATCAAGCACACAGAGGTTGAAGAAGTTGAAACAGATGATGTTATCGCGAGCTACACACATACATACGGAAACGAAGTAGAAATTGTGATCGCTTCCTTTGATAGCGATTTCTTTCAGCTTATAAGCGATAATGTAAAGGTATTACGATATCGTGGTAATAATACGGTTGTTTGCGACACCGAATACATAAAAAACAAATATGGCATATCTCCCTATCAGTATGCTGACTTCAAGTCCTTAACTGGTGATAATTCCGATAACATTAGAGGTGCCGAGAAGGTAGGCCCCAAGACTGCTTCATCACTACTAAATCAATTTGGGAGTTTACATAAAATTATAAATAATGCAGACAAGATTCAAAAGCCTTCTATCCAAGAATCTATCATAAGAAACACAGATCGTTTACAAATCAACTATAAGTTGATAAAACTTGAGGATAAAGCAATTTTACCGTTTGTTTTTGAGGAGCTTGCCTACAATTATAGCGGTGTTACGACTAATGAGGTTTTGAAAGGAATCGGATTGAAATGAATGGACTGCACGGTATAATTGTTTTCGGAGCTAACGGTAGTGGAAAATCAACTCTTGGACGAGAACTTGCTTATGTTTTGAATTTTACGCATATGGATATTGAAGATTATCATTTTGAAAAGTCAGAAATCCCATATAGCATAGAGCGTTCACATGAGGATTGTTTGAATTTAATGCTTGCAGACATAAGAAAATATAAATCATTTGTGCTATCAGCAGTTACTGGGGATTTTGGAGAGGAGATATCTTCAATGTACGAACTCGCGGTATGGATATCTGCACCAATTGAAATTCGTATGCAACGCATCGAACAACGGGAATATGTTAAGTATGGGGAGCGCATCTGCAACGGCGGGGATCTTTATGAGAGTCACTTGAAGTTTATTGATTTTGCCCGCTCACGCAATCTGTTGAATATTGAAAAGTGGGCTGAAACACTTAATTGCCCCATCATCTATGTGGATGGCACTAAAGATTATAGGCAGACGGCAGCAGAAATAGCAATCCAATTTCAAGAAAATCATAGATAAAGCAAGGCATCCTAAGTTTTTATTAACATAGAGTACCTTGTTAACTTTCGCCCCTATTTATTTAAATCAATCATCAATCCGAACTTGAATTCCACAGTAAATTTGTCCGCGGCATCGGCAGATACCTTGTATATGTAACCTTTTAATCAGCCGCCGGACGAGCTGCTAATCGTATTCGTTGCAGGCGGTGAAATAAGCATTTATATTTATTTTTTGCTTGTTAAACGTAATGAATATGTTATAATAAATTAAGTTGTCAGGTTAGATGTTAGCGTAAGCAATATATAAGTCGCAGGGAGTGGAATAAATGCACAATGCTATTATAAAGTTGCTGGCAGATTTTCTGGAAACGACTGGAGAATACAGGTTGGATGATATGCCTGTTTGTAACATCATTTTTGTTAAAGACATATTCGAGGCAGTTGCTCAAATAGATAAGGAATATGCAGAAGCGTTCTTGAGTTCGGAAGACCAGCTATATGGGCTGTTCTATTCAACATTTAATGACGAGGTTACAATTTATATATTAGGAGATGAGAATGTCAACTATTATGAACACATTCCTCATGAGATTACGCATTTGTATGACTTTGATAACATGCGGCAGCTGACTGGCAAGCAATATCGGGAATTACAGGATGATAAAGCCTTTGTAAAGTGGTCAGAATTCCATGCAAACTACCTTGTATGCAAGTACTTGTTAGTTAAGGATATAATATACAAACCGGACAGACTATGTGATAAAATTATCAGTGATATGCAGGCATTTTTCAATGCGCCAGTTATTGAGCGATATAAAGCTGCAGATTATGTATCGCGCCAGTATGGGAAATATGTAGCTTTATGTGAGATGTGTCCTGATGACTATTCTAAACATCCACAGCGATTTTATCTTAACCAGTCGTTCCTAGATTTATATGATTTTCTTTGGGATAATCGTGGTTTTAAAGATGTTATAAAAAATTTATGTGAATTAAAAACTAAATATATGAATTTATAAAATAGAAGGAGGGTAAAACTTTACCGACAAGGATATATTCAGCGTTTAAGGTGATAATCAGTATTTGACATATGGTCAGGTTAGATATTATAGCCCCGTGAGTGGTCAGGTTAGATGCTTTGAAAAACTTATATTATTAAAAATATTTCATAGGAGGCTATCTATATGGAAAGAAAAATCAGGCAACAGGTCAGAGGCTACAGAACAACAGGATGGCGCAGGAGTGAATCTGGTCAGAGTATTAGGAAACAGAACTGTTCAGGAATACGATCCGATTTTAATGCTAGATTCCTTTGATAGCATAAATCCTGATGACTACACAGCGGGGTTTCCCATGCATTCGCACAGAGGTATCGAGATAATAAGTTATGTGTATCGTGGGTTTATGACTCATAAGGACAGCTTGGGTAATGAGGATACGATCGGTGATGGGGAAGTTCAATGGATGACGGCGGGCTCCGGTATTATGCATGAAGAAAAATTACCGGCTGCCGAGCGGTTGCTTGGTGTGCAGCTCTGGCTGAATCTTCCCGCAAAGGATAAAATGGTCCCTCCTGCTTACCACAGCATTAAAAACCCGGAAATTGAAGAAATAGAGTTTGATTGGGGCAAACTCAGATTGTTGCTCGGCATTTCTGGAATTTTTATTATCCTGCTCACTTTGACGGTACTATTAATACTGATATCACTTCGGATAGAATAATAGAAGTGATCCCATACAAAAAGGAAGTTTACTAATCAGTATTTCGTAGGTTTCACAAACTCTTGATATTGACATTCTAATTTATTATATAGTATTGTTGCTGGGTGGCTGTGAAATGGAACACAGAATATGATAAGGGAGATCCAAATTAATGATTAACGAACCAGAATGTTTTGTCTAATTCCCTAATCTGAATTATAAGCAAAGCACCCTGTGTTGTAATCTCGCAGAGTGCCTTTTTTGCCCTTATTCCTCTGAATCCACCGTCAAGCCGGACTTGAATATTACCGTGAATTTGCCCTGTCAATCTTTTATGCTTCCGGTACTGTCCTCTCAGCTTTTCGGAGCGGGAGCTTTTACGATAATCAGCTCTAAGGTTTCATTGTGCTTATTTTTGACATTCATTTTGGTTTGAAAAGGGATTTTCAGCAGAGTTCCGGCCTCGTATTCGTGAATATTCTGATCATTCAAGCCAATTGAGAGTTTGCCGCGTATTACCGTCATGTATACGTTAGAATTGGTAAAGTGCTCCGGAAGCCCCTCGTCTTTGTTGAATACCATGTGCAGATAGTGAAGGTTTTCATCAAATATGACTTTTTCCACAGCCTTTTCATTGCCTTTTGATAATTCGAATATCTGTTCAACCATTGAAGTACACCTCCTGAATATTTTTCTATATTATATAAGTTTTGCATAACATTGTATGTTGTAATTACAACAAAAATATAGATTTATTCTCCGTGTTCTCAATTTTAAAGGGATTATCTTTAGTATGTATCTGAAAATACTGATATTCCCGAAAACATAATCAAGCATAATGTGAACCGTGCAGTTCATAAAAGCATTGCAGGCTTCTTTATTATGAACGCAAAAAGCGTAATTTTTTTATAACAAAGTGCCTTTTCCGCTCGGAAGTTGAAACATTTTATACTTGTGTTGCTCCGCATAAACGGTTGTTTATATAACTATTTTCAAACATGTCAAAAAACTGCCTATTTTTAACCGAATAAGCAGTTTTTTCATGCCCAAAATGTAATATGTTACAAAAATAACAGGATTTTTTGAACTTGACAATACGCACAAAATGATTTATAATATCCGTGTAATATTATGTTCATTTGCGTTCTGAAAGAAGATACTTCCTACCACAAAAACCCCCGAAGACACGCTCGGCGCAGAAACTTTTTCCGTTATCACAGCCTTATGGTAATGGAGAATTTGAAACTTTTAAAGGTAAATAAGACATTATCGGCATAAAAAACGGAGGTGTTTTCAGTTGGATATTCGGCTTTGAAGGAAAGGTTGAATGCATATTCTGATAAGATAAAAAAAGGAAATTCGCATTTTAGCAATAATGTGAAGTTCGTTCACGGGTCAGATCATGTAGCAATAGTGGGAAGCTTGTAAATTGTAAGAAGCACAGAATTCAAAGAAATGGGGAGAGTAAAATGTCAACTACCATTACGTTTGTATTAGAAAGGGATATAGCAATTAATAAAGTTAGAACTATACTAACAGATGCTCACTATAGTATTACGAACGAAAAAGCGATTAATAATGGTTACGGATATAAGTATTTCTGCGAAAGCTTTGGCGTGGTACTGTATTTCAAAGCTGGCAAATCTTCAAAAATCGTATTAGAAAACGCTCCAGAGGAATTAAATTTGCTTTTTGAGCCTCAGCAATATGAAAAGAAGCAGACTTATCCTGAACAAAACGAAACGACTCCGTTGACAAAGACCATCCCAATACATTTAGCAATAAGGATTGCAACACAAACAAAACAAGAAGAAATAAAATCAGCAATTAAAGCTAAATACAAAAACATTGAAGAAAGCAAACCCAGAGAAGCTATTAACTACAAATTTGATGTAATGCAGGGCACGCAAAGGTTTTCAATTACGCAATTTACCAATGGTACATTACTGCTACAAGGTGCATCATCTCCATTGTTTACGGAGATATTAGGTATAGTGCATTCTATCAATCCATTATCTGAGATAGAAAATGCTTTAATATATGTTCCAGAAAGAGAGCAAAAGCAGGTAAAAAAAGCAATAGAAGAAATACCTAAGGTGTTCTCAGACATTTATCAAAGAGCACAAGAACGTATTTCTAGAGATGCGTTTGATTATCTGTATCAAAATGATCAAATAACACTTGTTAGTGCGATCGGAATTTTAGAAGCTGTAAAAGAAAAAGATCTAAAAATCCCATTATATAATCCTATCTTATATCCTTTTGCAAAAACATTTGAAGGCTTTATTATTCGATTAATGATTGACAAGTGCTTTATTTCATTTGAGGATTATAAACAAAACCCGAATAAAGCTGATATTGGAAATTGCCTAAGAAATAAAAAATTTGAAAAGTACATAAAAGACCTTTCGAGAAATGGTTTTGTATTAAATAAATTAAATACTGTTTGGGAAAGTATTCGATGCCATGAATTACACGCTGATCCGGCTCAAGATGACGATATAGTTAATTTGCAAGATATTATGCAAGTTGAGAATAGAATTGGAGAAATATCAAGTGCGATTATGGATGGATATCGGATCTTAGTTAAAAATGGATACACCGAATCTGAGATATTGCAACGTAAAGAAATCCATGGAAACCAAAAGCCAAAAGAGCAAACCCGAATCCAGTCAGCTACTACAACAGAAAAAATAATTCCTGTTTTTAAAAAACATATTGGCACTGATGAATCCGGAAAAGGAGATTATTTTGGTCCTCTTGTGATAGCCGGTGTATTGCTTGATAAAATTGATGAAGAAAAATTAGTTTCAATTGGGGTTCAAGATAGCAAAAAAAATACTGATAATAAAAATCGAGAGTTAGCTACTCAAATACGTGATATATTAGGAAATAAAAAATACGAAATTATATTTATTTTACCTGAAAAATACAATGAATTATATAGCAGAATGAAAAATCTGAATCTATTGCTTGCTTGGGGTCATGCGCGTGTCATTGAGAATATTTTATCTCATTCAGATTGTGAACATGCAATTGCCGACCAATTTGGAGACGAATCCTACATAAAAAAAGCCTTAATGGAAAAAGGTAAAAAAATAGAATTATTTCAAACTCCAAAGGGTGAAAGAGATGTTGCCGTTGCTGCGGCATCTATACTTGCACGCGATATGTATCTTAAGCAGTTGAAATTACTTAGTAAAAAGGCTAGCATAGATTTACCTAAGGGTGCTTCATCTGAAGTAGAGAGTGTAGCTCGTAGCATTATTCAGAACAAGGGAAAAGACAAGCTCAATTGTTTTGCAAAGCTACATTTCAAAACAACCGAGAAGGTGCTGAAATGACTGAAGATAAGCTAATAAGAAATGCTGAAGAGCACGAATCAAATAATGAATGGCAATTGGCGCTAGATATCTATGAAGAATTACTTGGGCAATTACCTGAGAAAATATTTTTTATTGAAAAAACAGCTTGGTGTGCTTCGCGGTTGTCAAAATACGACCTTGCAATTAAACGTTATAATATGTTAGTTGAGAAGGAGCCCCAAAGTGCGAAGTGGTCTTATTGTGTAGGATATCAATATTATATGCAAAAAGATTGGAAAACCGCGAACCAATGGTTTGAAAAAGCATTATTATTGTATCCTGAATACTTAGTTGTAAAATATAGGTATGCTTACTCTCTAAGGCAAATGTGTGGGAGCATGATGGTGTTAAAAAAGGATGAATTTTGGAAAGCGCTAAAATCACTTGCCGAGTGTGATCCTATATGGAATAATTATACTCCTGAGCAAAAAAGGCAAAATGAGGACACCTATGCAGCGATTTGCTTTCAGCATGCAAAATTACTTATTGACAGAAATCATATTGAAGAAGCGATTAATTATCTTGAGAAAGCTTTTTTTATAAAGCCGAAAGAGGAAGAATACCAATATCAACTTTCAAAAAGCTATTTATCTCTAGGAAATATTGAAAGAGCAAAAAAAGTGTTTCCTACCGATTCAAAAAAGTATTATGTGAAGGAACTGGAGATTGATATTTTAGTAGCTGATAAAAAGCACAATGAGGCTATAGAAAAATGTAGTGCTTTACTGAAATACAGAAAAAAAGATTATCTTTATAGGGAACTTGGAATGCAATATTATGAGATAGGCAATCTAAACGATGCTATTTCTTGCATCATGCAAGCTGAAAAAATGAATTCCAAAAACCATTTAACGCAATATGCAAAAGCACAAATCTTATATAGAGCTGGATTTTTATCAGCAGCAAAAAATTCAACTGAACATGCAACGTCTTTAAAAAATACTAAATATTCGAGCGCCTTTACAGAGGCTGTTGAATTCTCAGGGATTATACAACAACAAATGGAAGAGAAATCATATTCATCTGATAATGAAGAGGCACTTAAGACATTTTTGTCTAATTCATCAATAACACAAACAACTACAAGGCTCAATGGAAAAGTTTCGAATTATAATTCAAAACGCGGTTTTGGTTTTATTGAATGCAATAATAGACGATATTTCTTTCATATCTCTAATGCTCCAAAGTACCTTCAAAATAAAATTATTGAAGGTATGATACTGTCATTTATTCCAATAGAGACCGAGAAAGGTTTATCTGCAACCAACATAGCTATTTTAAATTAACATGTATGGATTGTTAAGAAAGTTAAAAGCTACTTCTCTTGTTCGATATAATTAAGATTGGATAAAGCCAGTGATTAAGATAAAAACCTGAAAAAACGTTTACCTTCTTTCTTTGACGCACACTTTTTTGTGATTTAACTACTTTTATTTCTGTTTCTGGATACTAATGGAGCTGTTGTAATTATTGTCACTGATAATGTTGTCGGATTATCGAAATACCTGCACTTAAAAAACAGTCCATAATTGTGTAAGTTGTTTATGAATCTTCTGGCATTTTTCGACTCCAAGCAATCTTTGCTTGGAAAATCGGAACAAGATTCGCGTAACGAGTAATGTTTAAAACGTTGCTGTCTCCCCTATCTTTTAGACTGCTCATTATGAATAGAAAATTATCCGAAGTTGCGTAAACAAAAACGCTTCAAGACAACTGTCTCTAAGCGCAACTTTGGATAATTTCATAGCACGAAACCGCCGTATATGGGGAAAGTATAATCTCTCTTACTTGATTTATGACATGTATAATATTCTCAAAAGGCTTAAAAATCAGGGTTTTCAACGTATGGAGAAGAGAGAAATTAAACTTTTGGGCACAACAAATAAAACTCTACTGGTATCGTTCCAGCCGTTTTTCTCTAGAGGCAACGTGGTTTAAATTGTGATGTTATTATATCAGATGATAAAGTCACTGTCAATACCATCGCCGCAGGCGGTTTAGTGCTATGTTTACTATATCCTTAATACACCCACACTAATATTTGGAACCTTTTCGTTAATTAATACTCCCTTGCCGGGCGATCGGGTTGATCGTCCGGTAATTTTACGGTGTTTCATTGAAGTATATAATTTTATATAAAAATATGGTATAATTTTCTCGACAAAACGTTATCCTGGCACTATCAATTCTTACTTATATAGTTAAAGCCTTACCAAAACACGGCTCAGCCCGTAAAGAAGGACAAATTAAGGAAAGAACAAAAAGACCGTCCAGATCCGAAAATGATATTTTCGGATAAATTGTTACAAAAATCTTGAAAAATGTCAGAGATACTGATATAATGAATTATAATTATTTATGTATGTCAGATAGCGGAACAGAGTTGGCCAAAAATACCCCATCAGGTCTTGCAACAACCCTTTCTTACGGTTCTGCTTCATGAATATTTTTTTAATTTATACATAGGAGGGAAATTATGGACAGAAACTACTTTATCCGGCAGACGACAAAGCGATTAAATGAGATGAACGTTCCCTCCAAACCGAGAAAAGAGCAGATATCACCATATCTGCGACATTCAAAAAACAGCAAGATGAGAACGAGGATACAGCTACTATTCTGTATTTTGCTCTGCTGTTTTTGAATGAGGAAAAAAACACTGTGTTTGCTTACGAAAAAGTAATGGCGGGAGACGAGGAGCTGTCGAAAAAACCGGACTACGGTAAGATCATTGTCAAAACGAAAGATAGCGATGATGCCGATGCCTTCATAAAAATCGGGTCTATACTTGACTCGGTTTCCGCTATTGCAGCATCAGGCGGGTTTGTTTTTCAAAAGACCGATGATGAGCAAAACGCTTCATATCCGCCGGGCTATAAGCCGGTGGTTATCGAAAATGCCAATATCAATCAAAACCCCAAAAAGTATGAGCGTTTCTGCACAAACTGCGGGACAAAAATGACAGGAGACTCTCGGTTTTGTCCTTCATGCGGAGCAGATTCACGGCAAGAAGGAACGGCGCGACCAAAACCATATGTTTCGAGCGACCCTCAACCAATTTACGCTCAGCAATATCCGCCCGTACAGCATACTGCGCAAAACAAACCAAAAAAGAAAACTCCGACTATAGCGATTATCCTTATATCAATATTAATCATAGGGGGTTTAATCGTCGGCGGAATCTTTTTGGGTAACAGATTGAAAGACAAAAAAACAGACCTGTCACAGGACCAGTTAGATAGTACAGTCTCCACAACATCGGACTCTACAAGCCGTCCGAATTCTTCTGTAGTTTCATCAGGTGTTAAAGCATCAGACTTAGGTAATATTTTAAACGGGCAATACTATTTTGCCACAGATCAGTATATTTTCTATTCCAGCTTTGATGTGAACGACAAAGCCCATATTTATGCATTGAAAAAAGACGAATCACAGGTCAAGTCTATATTTGATGGATTCGGATGGTCGTTGGTAGTGGTTGACGACTGGTTGTATTTTTCCGGAAATCAAGGTGAAGCTATAGATGGAACATATCATATTTTCAGAATGAAGTTTGATGGATCGCAGGTAGAGAAGATCAATGATCAGTATAGCTACGGTATGTTTTTATACGGAGACTACTTATACTACATACAGAGCAGTTCCGGTTCCGAGGGTACGAAGTCAGTATGCAGATCATTTATAAATGGCGAGAACAAAGAAGTGCTGTTTACCAATGGTTTGTCACCGCTCATATACAAAGACCAGCTGTATTACTATGACAATCAAGGAAATATGTATAGGACCAAGCCGGATGGGACAGACCCTCAGGTATTACTGGTTGCAACGGTGGACACTTATATTATAAGCGGAGAGAAAATTATATATAAAGATTTTAACGACAACATTTATGCTTGTGATCTGGACGGAGGAAATAATCAGCTGATCAGAAGCGCAGCAGGGACATCCATTTATAATATCAACGCATACAATGACAGGATTTTCTTCTTCGAATATGACACCGAATTCAACTATACCGCATACGGATACAATTACACGATTAAGAGCTGTAATATGGACGGCAGCGATGAAAAAACGGTTTATTCCAGTGTTTCATACGGAATCTATATGAATCTTGTGAACAATAAGCTGATGTTAATGGATTATGCGATGAGCGATTCTTCGGGTGTGATGAGTGCCGTTATCAATGTCATGGATCTTGATGGAGGCAATCTTAGCGAATTGGACAGATAGATTTCGGAAGTAGTTTTATCTTAGTAGAACTTTTGTATAAAACCATTTATCGGTCTGATGCACCTTTTTAATTATTTATTTTACTTTTTTATTCTTCCGAGTTCTGATTTTTCCGGAACCCGGAAGGATTACTATTGTCCTTTTATACACCGACAGCAACTCCGATATAATTACAATTAGCTACAACGGTACTGTAATTTAGCTTTGCCCTGGCGTAATGCTACGTTCATTACCCGGGAGAGCATACAGCTCACCGGTACAAACACAGCTGAAGGGACGTCACGGTAAGTGAAGGTTCCATCCGGTGTATCGTACTTTTTTCTTTTTCTTTTCAAAAGAAGCACAGGTTATTGTATACACCGCTTTTGGGATTAGTCCGTGATGGCTCAATGCATAACCTGTAATGTAGTTTATACTTCAAAACAAATTTATATAATCTCCCCAATTCATGTAAAGAAATCTGCTATCTTTTTATGCTATTATCAATGTGAAAGGAGGAGTACAATATGTATGAATGGATATATGCAGTACAACGGTTAATTGACTGGATAGATGATAATGCGATTAATAATCCGTCTTTAACAGAAATATCTAACCAAATCGGATATTCACCGTATTATTGTTCAGAGCAGTTCCACCGTGTCTCAGGTATGACAATAAAGGATTATATGGCAAAACGTCGTCTGTGTATGGCTGCACTCGCAGTCAGAGATACAAAGATACCAATAATCAATATTGCTCTGGAATATGGTTTTTCCTCGCAGTCAGCTTTCACAAGAGCTTTCGTAAATGCTTACGGATGCGCACCGTCGGCATACAGAAAGAATTCTGTTCTCATCCCTTTGACATTCAGAAAAATTGTAATTACTCCTTTACATTATATTGAAGAAGGAGATTTAACAATGAGTAATTTAGTATTACCATCCTATCGTTTTGAGTATATCCCCGAACACAAATATCTTGGTGTCTATAAAGAATCCGAAACAAAAAACGGGAAAATATGGCCCAGACATGATTGTGATTTGCTCTGTGGAATTGTATCCAGTATCAAAGACACACATAGAATTATCACAGGTCATACTTCAGGATGGACATGGAAAGACAAACAAAGGAGTTATTTTTACGGTCTAGGAGTTGAAACTGATTATGCCGGAAATATCCCGGAGGGCTTTGAATTACGCGGAGAATTTCCCGGTAGTTATTACATTGTTTTCTGTCATCCACCGTTTGATTATCTATCTGAAAACGGAGAAGTAATGCGCCGTGTTGAGCACCTTGCTTGGAATTTTGATCCTACAGTTATCGGGTACGAGTGGAACGAGGATGTTTGTCAGGATTATCAAAGACATTATCCGGAAGGACTTGGATATCAAGTCATGCGTCCTATAAAAAAATTGAATAGCTTTGAAAAGGAACAATAACCCATATTACAATTTAAAACTTCCCACGAAGCGAGTCAAAACGGCTCGCTTTTTATACCAAAAAATATAAGTAAAGTAGTTGCTTCGATTGATTTTCCCAATTGAGTGATAACTTTAAAAAATTCATGCAGTTCGGCGTACCGCAGGATGAGTTAAATATGTTTTTGAAAATCATTATTGGTTGAAAATGAATTATGGTTGAAAATGTCACATTTATTTGATATAATACAATATTTAAGAAAAACTTGCATAACACGTTGTGTAAGTAATACGCAACAAAGCAAATTTTTATTTTACGCGAGGAAAATTTTATGAATTATATCTGTAAAGATTTATCTATAGGAATTCGGGAAATGAAAGATTGTATTAACGACTATAATTTAATGCTTGATTGGCTTTCGAATCCAGTGGTATTAAAATATTATGAAGGCTTGAATAGTGTGTTTGATTTACAAAATATCATCAAGAAATACCGTCCGAGAATTACAGGGGTAGAATCTGTTGTTGCGTATATAATCGAAATTTGCGATAAACCTGTGGGTTATATTCAATATTATCCGATAAAGAGTGACGAAGATTATGATCTTAAAGGTGAGATAACACTTGACTTCTCAAAAACTATTTATGGTCTCGATTTATTTATAGCTGACGAAACAAATAGGAATTGTGGGTTTGGTACTAAAACAATCAAGTTAATTCTAAATTTTTTATTTAAACAAAAAAATGCCAACAAAGTATTTATAGATCCACAAACATGGAATATACGGGCCATTAAGTGTTACAAGAAATGTGGTTTTAAACCAATAAAAGTTATAGAAAAAAGAGAATTATGCAACGGTGAATTAAAAGATAGCTTAATAATGTGTATAGCGAGAGAAGAAATAATAACATGATGATTAATAATTGTATATAACAATCCACATACTGATTAAAGCAAAACAAATCTTCCCACGAAGCGAGTCAAAACGGCTCGCTTTTTTATACCAAAAATTAATGCAAAGGAGCTGATTACGATTGATTTTATCAATTATATTTCTTTTTCATTTTCCCGTTGATTATAACTGTTGTCATCGCTCTCGCTTTTGCAATGTATTTCAAAGAAGCAAAAGGTATACAAAATAGATTGAATATAACTGGTGATTATGATATTATTTATTAAGGATTATTTATATAATATTCATCCACAAAAAAGTAAATTTGTTCGCAAAATGAAGTCTTTAATGTGTACGGTATTTCCTATGATAATCAATTTTTTGTTGCATTAAAAAGAATATGATAGATACGACAGGTAAATTATGCTCAAATCATCAAGCCAACAAGCTTATTCTTTGTTATAATGTTATTGAAAACGATGGAATTGGGTCGACACAATTCTCTTGATTCGTTTGGAAGGAAGATAAGATGAAAAATTTTATGATATTGACCGAATCAATAAATTATATTGAGGAAAATTTGCACGAGAACATCACACGAAATGACATTGCAAAGCATTGTTATATATCACTCTCTATGCTTGAAAAATTGTTTCACTTTGCACTTGGTATGAGTATAAAGCAATATATTACAAAACGTCGAATGACGCAATCTGCAAAGGATATTGCCAAAGGTGAGCTTAATATTACGGATATTGCAATGAAATATCAATATAATTCTGTTGAGGTTTTTTCAAGAGCTTTCAAAACTGTCTGGGGTGTCAATCCTTCCGAGTTTAAGAATAAATGGACCTTTACAGGTATTTTTCCGAAGATCAATTATGAATTCAAAGAAGGAGATGATTTGTTTATGGCAAGAAAAAGAGTAGATATGAGCGAGGCTTACGATTATTTGAAAGAAAAAAAGGGCAGTTATGTTTTGTGTTTTGACATACAGCATCTGACAATGTTCAACAACATTTCACTCAAAGCGGGAGACGCTGCAATACTCGAACAAGCTTCTCGGATTGACAGTGTAGCAACAGATGATATGCTCACAATGCGTATTGGTGGTGATGAGTTTGCATTACTTACGGGCGTGTATAGCGAAAATGAAGCAAAGAAAATCGCCGATACTGTTCTTGCGAAAAATGGAAGCCCAATATTTCATGAAGGAAAAGAGTATCCCCTTTCACTCTGGTGCGGCATAACAACAATACCCGAATCACTAAGATACGCTGAATTTTTTACCGAAATGCATCGTGCAATAACCGATAGTAAGAAGTAAGTATTTGTAGAAAAGTCGCCGGAATTACATCAATCTCCGGCGGTTTTTTCATTGAAAGGAGTGATATTTTGATTCAAACATCAATTGGCATACTAACGGGTATCGGCATTTTCCTTATCCTTGCCGACTTTTTAGAATACCTTGAAAAACTGGACATCATTTATCGGAGGCGTACCGCACAGGGTTTATTCGCATCCGGCACATAAACCCTATGCAGAAATTTATTACTCTAATCTTTACAGCGATTTTCGCAACTTGATATGCAATTTAACGTTTATTGAATTGTTAATATATTTTTACTTTACAATTAAATATTATTTTGCTATATTGAATATAGTTATAAAGCATTTTTAATCACAAGAAAGGAATGGTTATAAGTATGAAAAAAAGTGTCATTGCAATTATAGTTACGATCCTCACGGTCACGCTCTGCTCATGCGGTATGATCGAAGCCGAGACAAATAGTATGCAAGAAGCCAAGATTTTCGAAGATTTGTCATCAGATAAGTCAGGTATATCTGAACCCGATAATTTTACTGAAAACAATAAGATAGCTAATTTTTACATTGAAAATTTCGAAAAAAATCAAATAAGTGTCTTTAGATACGAATACGACGGTACGATTGATGGATTAATAGCTAAATTAATTGATCTTGGCACTTTACCGGCTGGGACGTCTGTTATTTCTTTCAGTATTGATGAAAATACTGCAACGATTGACCTTTCAAAAGAACTTAACGATGCAATGATAGGTACTACAATAGAGCATACGATGATAGTATCTTTAGTAAATACTGTTATTGATTGTTATGATCTTGGGTCGCTTAACATTAAGGTTGAAGGAAGCGATTTTCAACCAAGCCATCCTTTTTGTAGCAATCCCATATCTTTTTTCAACAATTCAATAGAAGAAAGCTCTTAATAGAATCTTTACTTAATGAAAAGTTGATTATCGGGTCTGCTTTTATACAAACAAATGCAGTCTTTTAAATGATCATTTCAATTAGAGTCTCAAAAACCTCTCACA
>ENA-UOOR01000302-UOOR01000302.1-fermentation-metagenome-genome-assembly--contig:-NODE-302-length-73677-cov-41.345223_pt1 | contig 73677 bp, 63 predicted proteins | sample MGYA00245780_ERZ724029 | MGnify/ENA primary metagenome ERZ724029 (study PRJEB28704, sample SAMN03018315) | fermentation metagenome | biome: anthropogenic terrestrial biome; feature: soil; material...
AAGATAGCAGCATAAAAAATTAAAAAAGGAGCTGTCCTTTTGGAACAGCCCCTTAATGATTATTGTTCTACAAATATTTGAATCTTGATAGTCTGAACCAATATCAAATGTCATTTCATTTAATCATGGAACAATTCAAATACAGGCTCCGTTCTGTCAGTAGATACTAAGATCTTCCCTTCAATTTTATCATGGAGTAATCCCAAAGGTATTTGTTATAAGTATTTCAAAAACATAACTTTCGTTATTGGACGTCTTTTTAATTGAGCTTATTTATATTTGTATCTAACCAAACTATACGCTTTTCTACAAAATTCATAAGATATGAGAGTTCGGCATCATAAGAACCTCTTATCCTCTTGGTGTTCCATTCAACCTTATTGATATCCCATCCGGCTCCTCCATTTACTACAGGACTAAAGTTTCTGACTTGTGCATCTTTTATCAATAAAGATTGTTTGTGAATATAATCAGGTAAATTTTCAAGTTTGGGTTTCACTTCGTTCCATCTCTTTTTTACTTCAGCAACAAAATACGGATCTTCAAATAAACGATCGTACCAGGGAGAGCAGGTTTTAATAAACCAACCATCATATTCTGCTGAAGTGGCTCCTTGCTCCCATGTGATATGATCTGCATTGCCAAAAGCGATATCAAAATCCCACACCAACGGCATTTCTATCTTACCGTTTTGACGAATAGCCATATAACAGCTGCCACGCATATTTCCATCGACATTCTTAGCTATTTCCTGTACAATAAAATAATTAATAAACGACTCTATATCAATATATTTGCGGTAACCATCCACTGGATCTTTAAAGTTTTCTGAATATAATACTTTTTCGGCATCATTGTAAAAGTTTTTTACGTATGCATATTGTTCTGTTGTTGGTTCATCCGGATCTTTAAACATCATAGGTAGTCGTTTAAGATCTGTTTTAAATTTATATGGTTCGTCATAATGAAAATCCAGTTCAAGTAAATAGCCTCCTGTCAATGCTTCTCCTGAAATATCGGTAGGTTTTACTAATTTCATATCTAGCCTTTCACTGGATACTTTAACATGCTCAGTCAATGTGTAAACTCCCTGATATGCCCCATTAAGGTAAAAATCGACACTGATAGATGCAGGTGTCCAACTCATTTCGGCTTTACGAGATATTTCAAAAGCTGTTAAATTTCTTAATAAGGATTTGTCTAAATAATTGGCAAGTAACGCCCAATCCTTGTCAGTACTCATGCCCAAGAGGGATGCTTTACTGTCTAGCTTTATGCGATAGGGTTTCTTTGGCATTCCCCAAGTTGAATTACCACGTCCCCTAATGTCGGCGGTAGATGTAAACTGTACTTCATCAGAATAGTATTTATCAAGATCCTCAATTTTAATTGTGGATGTTACATAATTTTCTCTATCCAGAATTGGTGCTCCACCTGTTGTATTGATATAAACTTTCGGTATAGTAGGTATTATCTTTGTTATTATAACAGTATAATCCTTTTTTGTTCCATCTTCGGCAATTACACTGTAAACTACCGGATTGCTGAAATTATTTGCCGTTTTACCACTAACTTGTTCATTTCCTCCAATTTTTATTGATACACCTTTATAGACAAAGGTTGCAATTAATCCATCGGTTGGCATATCAAAAGGAATTGATACAGTGATTTTGTAATTAGATATTTTGCCAATGGCTGCTTCTCTTAAATCTCCATTGAATTCAGTCTGAAAAGCAAACGACTCTAACTGGCATTCAGAAGATAATACTACTGGAGGAGGCTCAACCTCCGAACAAGAAATAAAAAGTGAGAACAGTGCTAAGTACAAGAGAATTATACCTGAAGAATGAGTTTTAAAGAGTTTTGTGAATTTTTGTTTCTCTTCTTTGTTTTTCAAATGATTCATGTGTTTATAATTTTGTATTTTAGAATAAAATTGATTTTGTTTGTTATAACAGATCTAATTGTATAATGCATCAAAGATATACTATTTTATTTATTTTAAGGAATGAATTGAATGATAATTTCCTACGCTATTGTTTAATGGATTTATTGTGTAAATGTGTGAGGTTAAATTATGCGTCTTATATCATATCTTACCTAAATTCTTACCTTTTTTAAAAGAGAAACGGCATAATCAATTGAAATTCAAATGACTATGCCGTTATTTTTGTTGTCCCACTAGGATTCGAACCTGGACTGGCTGAACCAAAATCAGATGTGCTACCATTACACCATGGGACAATCCTCTTGCTTCGTGAAAAGCAGTGCAAAAGTATAACAACCTTTGCAATTTTGCAAATTTAAAGTGACTTATTTATTCAGAAATCAACAAAAAATAGTTCTTTTTGCCTCTTTGAGCCAAAATATACTTCCCGTTTATGAGAAAAGAGGCATCGATGATGTCGTCAAAATTATCGAGTTTCTCTTTATTTATGCTGACGCCACCTGATTGTACGGTTTTACGCATCTCACCTTTGGAAGGGAAAACATGACTATCTTCTGATAACAAGTCCACGGCTTTGATTCCTCCTGATAATTTGTCTTTCGATATTTTAAACTGGGGAACTCCTTCAAAAACTTGTAAGAAAGTTTCTTCGTCAATTGATCGTAGTGCCTGTGAAGTGGCTTTGCCAAACAGTATTTCTGATGCAGTTACCGCCATTTCATAATCCTCTTGAGAATGAACCATCACAGTTATTTCCTTTGCTAACCTTTTTTGCAAAGGACGTAAATGAGGTGCTGATTCTTGTTCTTTAACAAGTTCTTCAATCTCGTTCTGAGGTATTGCTGTAAATATTTTTATATATTTCTCTGCGTCACTATCGCTAACATTCAACCAAAACTGATAAAACTTATATGGTGAAGTGTATCTGCGGTCGAGCCAAACATTGCCAGTTTCAGTCTTACCGAATTTACCGCCATCAGCTTTAGTAATCAAGGGACAAGTGAGAGCAAATGCTTCACCACTTTCTTTTCTGCGGATTAGTTCAGTACCTGTTGTAATATTTCCCCATTGGTCTGAACCACCCATTTGTAATTTACAGCCGTTTTGGCGATATAAATGCAGAAAATCATATCCCTGAAGTAATTGATATGAGAATTCTGTAAAAGACATACCTTCGCTTGATTCTGAGCTTAGGCGTTTTTTTACAGAATCTTTTGCCATCATATAGTTCACAGTGATATGTTTGCCAATATCCCGAATGAAGTTAAGAAAAGAATAGTCTTTCATCCAGTCATAGTTATTAACCATGATTGCTTTATTGGGTATATTACTTTCAAAATCGAGAAACTTGGATAACTGGACTTTTATGGCTTCCTGATTGTGACGTAAAGTTTCTTCGTCCAGTAATTTACGTTCAGCTGATTTCATTGATGGATCACCAATCATACCGGTTGCTCCACCAATTAATGCGATTGGGGTATGACCTGCACGTTGAAAATGGTTGAGCATCATAACACCCACAAGGTGACCAATATGCAGAGAGTCGGCTGTTGGGTCAATACCCAAATAGCCCGATGTGCGTTCTTTCAGTAATTGTTCTTCTGTTCCAGGCATGATTTCTTGAATCATGCCTCTCCATCGGAGTTCTTCTACAAAATTCATTATAATTGTGTAATTATTTTAAATGACTACAAAGATACTACATTCTTTCAGAAATATGAAGTAATGATCTTGATTGAATAATCAAAAAAGAGGAACTCAGTAGAGCTCCTCTTTTAAAATATTGTATTCTCTACTTTTATCTTATCAAATTAATGAAATCGTTATTTGTACGATATTTATAAAACTCTAAGTCGTAAAGAGCTCTCTTAGCTAAATTTCCATCTTGAGAAATAGCAGAACGTAAACTACTTAATACACTGTTGAAATCATTTGTTCTTGCTCCAACAATTGCTTGAAGATAAGCTGTTGTAGCATCAGGATTTTGAATACTCTTCAATGTTTCTGTAGCTTTTGCGTAGTCGTTTGTAAGGATTTGAGAAAGAGCAGCATTGTTGGTTTTGCTATCTCCATAAGCATTAACAGCCTTGTTGTAATCGCCTTCCATTAAATAAAGCAATCCCATTGCACCTTCTAATCCGGCTGCTCCTGAAGATTTTCCAAGTAATTCTTTTGCTTTGTCATTATTGCCATCTTTTATTGCTAAAAGTGCTTGATTCATATTTACTTCTGGTGCATTAGGAGCTACCTGAGCAGCTCTCATAAATGATTGTCTTGCTTTTTCAAAATTGCCGTTTCTATAAAACATTGTTCCAATATTGTTCCAACCGCGATAGTCTTGAGGAAAATGTACAGTTGCATATTGATAAATGTTTTCCTGAACTTTTTCGTCTGTTGTCAAAGTTGAAGCATAAAGTAACTCTTCAACTGTAAGATCAGCAGGTTTTGTACGCCATGCATCCATGATTTCGGCATCTGATTTACCAATGATCTCAATATTTGCTGTAATACGAGAACGACGGAGTTGAGGAAGAATGGTTTCTGCTATTTCTCCATAAACTAATGATATGTTCTTAATTTCGCGTTCACGAGTCTCTGCATCTGGATACATAGAAAGAACACGAAGAATAAGATCTTTGTCGGGTAGGTCAGATTGTTCGATCAATTCGCTGAATCCTTCCCAGTCTTCAGCAGTGTAACGAGCATTGATCTCTGTATCTATATTTTTACTTTTAAGTTCTTTTTCTAAATAAACAGATGTGTTTTTTTCACGTTGTTCTGCAAGTCTTTCGTTTAATGAAAGTCCACCATCAGGTGAAGCATAAGCAGATATTTCAATATTCAAATTCTGTTTTGGATCGTTAAATGCTTTTGCAACACGATCTTTCCAAGCGCGCATATCGCTGTTGTTGACCTGACTGGGACGAAGATCGGCTCTTTGAATAAGAAAATGAATGTTTGCATTCTTTGCTTCTTTAATGATTCGTTGAAATCCGTCGTCAGCAACAGATGGGTCTGTATTATTTACACTTGCAATAGTAGATGTTGCCAAAACACCATCTGCAACTTTTACATCAGGTAATTTAGCATTCTTTTTTTTGACCTTTGCATCGAATGTCATATATAATTCAGATGCAAGCATTTCTTCTGTAAATGGAAGTTTGAAATTCATGGTGAAGTTACCTCCATTTTTGTTTGATATTACAGTTCTGTTCCCTGCGATATTTTCACCTTGATAACTGTAAGGAAGCCCTTTTACCTCGTTGTTTCCACCATATCTTAGGACTGGTGTGATTGTTACAATGGCATTTTTCTTGAACCATTTTTCGGGAAATGTTCCGCTGACAGTTACAGGAATATCATTTCCTTTTGTTTCAAGTGGTGAGGGCGTCACCGAAAAGTTTGACTGCTTTAATGGAGTGAGTTTGCTGCTACATGATGTGGCAAATAGTGCTACTCCAATCAATAAAGTAATTGCTGAATAAAAAGTACGTTTCATTTTGTTTATTTTATATGATGGTTTCGTTTTTTTTTGAGCTGCAAATTTATGCATTTTTGTTTTGATATAAAATTATTTTACGAATTGTAACTAATTAATAATAAATCCAAGTCGGGATAGTATTTCAGTATTATATTTATCTGCACCAGTTATTGAAAAAGCCTTATATTCTCTTCTTACAGGATAGTTAGATCGCCACCAATAAAACTTCTCAGGATGCATCCTTAAATTTTCTGTTTCTATTAATGGGTCGTATGTGTGACGAACGGCATATGCAATTTGATCTACGGAACTAATCTTGCTGAGGTCTATTATTTTATCCTGAATAGGATCGGGTAGAGCGGGCATTGGGATTTTGTCGTATCCAAGATGAAAGAATTCATTCAGGTTTTCGAGAGACATTTTTGTTCCCATCCATTTACCATCAGCGGAATATCCAGCTATATGTGGTGTTCCAATATCTACAAGATTTAGTAATTCTACGTCTATATTTGGTTCATGCTCCCAACAATCGATTACTGCTCCTGAAGCTTTTCCTGTTTTCAATGCTTCTTTCAACGATAGATTATCGACTATTCCACCTCTTGCGGCATTTATGATGATTGGTTTCTTAGCTAACGAATTAAAGAAATCGTCATCAGCTATATGAAAAGTTTTGTATGGTCCACTTTTCGTAAGTGGGGTATGAAAAGTTATGATATCTGATTCTTGTTTGATTGTATTTAAGTCCACAAAATCAGAAGACTGTTCTTTTTCTTGACGAGGGGGGTCGTTAAGTAAAACATGCATTCCTAATTTTCGACAAGCAGCTTCAACTTTACTTCCTACATTTCCAACACCTACTATACCAATAGTTTTGTCTTTTAAATCAAAACCCTGTTTCTTGCTCATATAAAGCAAAGAAGAAGTGATATATTGCTCAACAGAGTTGGCGTTGCACCCTGGTGCGGTTCGCCAGGCAATATTGTGAGTATCACAATATTCTGTATCGATATGATCATATCCGATTGTGGCCGAACAAATCAGTTTTACTTGTGTACCCTCAAGTATTTCTTTACCAAAATAGGTCACAGTTCGTACAATCAACGCATCTTTATCTTGAATGGCCTCTTTAGTGAATTGATTTCCCGGCAGGTAATCAACTTCTCCGAGAAGTTCCACAACACCTTTTAAAAAAGGTATATGTAAATCTGCTAAGATCTTCATTCTTTTGTTGTCAATTCAGTTGTGAGATATTCATCCATTGCTCTGGCAGCGCGTCTTCCATCACCCATTGCAAGAATTACCGTAGCACCACCGCGAACGATATCACCTCCCGCAAAAATTTGTTTATTGGATGCTTGTAGTGTTTCTTCATTCACAACTACAGTTCCTCGCTTTGTGACGTCAAGACCTTTGAAAGTTTGTGGTATAAGCGGATTAGGAGAAACACCTACGCTTACTATCACTTCATCAACATCAATCCAAATAGTATCACCTTCTATAGGTTCAGGTTTACGACGTCCTGTAGCATCGGCAGCACCCAATCTCATACGTTGTAAGTGCATTTGCTTAACATGTCCATTTTCATCTCCTTTATATTCAATTGGATTGTGTAGCGTCATAAATTCAATACCTTCTTCTTTAGCATGTTTGATTTCTTCGATACGGGCAGGCATTTCTTCTTCGGAACGACGATAAACAATTATTGCACGTTCAGCACCCATTCGTCTAGCCGTACGAACTCCATCCATTGCCGTATTTCCTCCACCGATAACGGCTACCTTTTTCCCTTTCAGTACAGGTGTGTCGCTTTCGGGATCAGAAGCTTGCATGAGATTAACACGAGTGAGATATTCATTGCATGACATTACCCCAATTAGGTTTTCACCGGGAATATGCATAAAGTTGGGAAGACCTGCACCGCTACCAATGAAAATCCCCTTAAAACCATATTCAGCAAGATCTTCCTGCAAAATTGTTTTACCAATAATGCAGTTAGTCATGAATTTAACTCCCATCTTTTTTAATACATCTATCTCTGTGTCAACAATAGGGTTGGGTAAGCGGAATTCAGGAATACCATATCGTAATACACCACCCAATTCGTGTAAAGCTTCAAATACCGTTACATCGTAACCAGCTTTAGCCATTTCACCTGCAAAAGATAATCCGGCAGGACCTGAACCTACAACTGCTATTTTAATGTTATTGGGAGAGTTGAGTGCTGGGATGGAAATATGACCACTATTGCGTTCATAGTCAGCCGCAAAACGTTCTAAATAACCGATTGCAACTGCTGGTTTGTTCAGTTTTTGAGTGTAAAAGCACTGACTTTCGCACTGCTTTTCCTGAGGGCAAACCCTACCGCAAACAGCCGGAAGAGCACTTGTTTCTTTCAATGCTTTAGCCGCTTCTAAAAACTCGTTACGTTCAATATTTTTTATGAATTTAGGAATGTTAATGCTTACAGGGCAACCTGTTATACATGTCGGATTTACACAGTCAAGACATCTTTGAGATTCAGCAAGAGCTTGCTCTATTGTAAGTCCTTGATTAACTTCTTCAAAATTGTGACTACGTATATCTGCCTCTAATTCGGGCATCATTACTCGTGGACGATCTGTACGTTCTTTATTTTTAATGGTTTTACGAAGCATCTCCCTCCAAGGTGCGTTCCGTTCTTCTTTTAATATTTCCTCGTTAGTCATCTGTGTTTAAATATTATTCTTAATTATAAGCTTTTAATCGCATCAACATTTCATCAAAATCTACCTGATGTGCGTCAAATTCAGGACCGTCAACACACACAAATTTTGTCTGTCCTCCCACGGTTACTCTACAAGCACCACACATGCCTGTTCCGTCAACCATAATTGTGTTAAGTGATGCAATGGTTGGAATGTTATATTTCTTTGTGAGTTGTGCTACAAATTTCATCATTATTGCAGGTCCAATAGTCACACACTGATCAACTTTTTCTCTTTGAATAACCATCTCTATTCCGTTTGTGATCAGTCCTTTATTTCCATAAGATCCATCGTCCGTCATAATAATTACTTCATCAGAGAATTGTCTGACTTGCTCTTCCAGAATAATCAATTCCTTTGTTCGAGCCGCTAAAACAGTTATGACTTTATTACCTGCACTTTTCATGGCTTCAATAATTGGTAACATAGGAGCAACTCCAACTCCACCTCCAGCACAAAGAACAGTGCCAAATTTTTCAATGTGAGTAGCTTTTCCGAGTGGTCCAACCAAATCGGTAACATAATCACCCACCTCTAGTTGGCAGATTTTTTCGGATGATTTTCCAACACGTTGAATTACAAGTGTAATTGTCCCTTTCTGTTTATCAGAAGAAGCTATAGTATATGGTACACGTTCTCCTTTTTTTCCAACGCGTACAATCACAAAATGTCCCGCTTTCCTACTTTTAGCAATCAATGGTGCTTCTATTTCTAGTTTTACAACTTTTTCGGAAAAATACTCTTTACCTACAATTCTATTCATGTTAATTTGTTCTATAGCGATAAATCAATACTATGCAAAAATACGATAATTTTTCAGGTAATTGAAAATTTAATAAGGATTCAATTAAAGCGACTTCAAAATATTAAAAAATACTTCTTATCTTTGCTATGAAAATTGATAATTAAATAGATGCAATCCATACATGTTATCTTACCTGTAAAAAATTCACTTGACACAACATTACAAACAATTGATTCGATATTGAATTCCGATATTCAGATTGAATATGATTTCACGGTTTATAATGATTTCAGTGATGAAAAGACTACTCAAACACTTGATTTGTTGTCAATAAGCAAAGGATTTAATTTGGTGAATCTTTCAGATATAACCAATCATCCTTCGCCAAATTATTTGTTGATTTTACAAATTGCTCAACAGAAAGCAATTGCTCAAAATGCTCATTTATTGATTGTAGAATCAGATGTTCTTGTTAAAAAAGATACACTTAGAATATTATATGATCAACTAAAAGATATTCAAAATCCTGCATTAGTTGCAGCTGTTACGACTGATGAAGAAGGAGAGATTAATTTTCCATATCAATATGCTTTAAAGATGGAATCAGGTGTTGTTCATACACAGAAACGTTTAAGTTTCTGTTGTACATTACTTACAAATTCTTATTTGAATGCCTTTGATTTTAAACTACTTGACCCTTCAAAGTCGTGGTACGACATCTTTATTAGTCACAAAGCCAATGAGTTGGGGTTTAATAACTATCTGATTACTTCGTGTAAAGTTGTTCATAAACCACATAGCAGTAGACCGTGGAAAAAGTTAAAGTATTCTAATCCTTTGAAGTACTATTGGCAAAAGCTTATTAATAGGAGGGATCGTATATGATAGAAAAGGTGGTAAGTGTGATTATTCCTGCATACAATGCAGAAAAATATCTTGAAGAAACTGTTAAATCTGTACTTAATTCATCATATAAGAGTATCGAAATAATACTTATGGATGATGGTTCCACTGATAAAACAGGAGAAATTGCAGATTCATTAACCAAAACCTATTTGAACATAAGTTCTTATCACCAAGTAAATAAAGGCGTTTCTGCAGCAAGAAATGAAGCTATAAAGTTGTCTAGTGGTAAATATATATTACCCTTAGATGCAGATGATTTAATATCTATAGATTACATAGAAAAAGCTGTAACGGTTTTAGAGAATAATCCCGACGTAAAAGTAGTATATGGTTGTGCTCAATTCTTTGGTGACAAGTTTGGGAAATGGCAATTACCGGATTACGATATAAACTTATTGGCACGACGCAATATTATCTATGTGAGTGGAGTATATCGCAGGAATGATTATGATAATACGAGTGGATATTGTGAAGAGATTGCCGGTCTGGAAGATTGGGATTTTTGGATTTCAATGTTAAAAACAGGAGGTAAAGTAAGCTATATAGATACAGAATGTTTTTATTATAGAATTACCCAAGACTCAAAAAGGTCGAAAGACTCAAAAAAGAAAAAGCAGATCATAGACATGTTAAATGTTCGCCATAAAGAATTCTTTAAAAACCACTTAGGCGGTAAATTACATTATAACCGTTCTTGGTCTCGTTTTTTGAATGCATTAAATATAAAAAGATTTTAGGATAAGAAATATTAATTAATGTGCGAATTGAATATAAATACAATTAAAATTAGTCTCCAAGTTTGCTCAAATTAAACTAAAGTACTAATTTTGTGTCTAATTCTCGAGTTTACATATAAAGGGGATGACCGGTTTTGACAGCGGGTAGAAGTGGTTTGTAAGCATGCAGTGCATTGATTGTTGGCACTTTAATCTCAATGGTCAAAATTTTAACTGGCAACAATAATTACGCTCTTGCTGCGTGATCGAATAATAGTAGATCTATCGCTTAATCCAGGCACCAGGTGCCAGGACGAGACATCACCCGGAAGCTGTGGCTTCGAAGCGTTCCGATACGGTGGTGCAGATAAATCGGAGATAGGATAGGTGAGGCTTTGGCACCTATTTGAAATTAAAAAGCTAAGGTTAGAGTTGGTGGCTTCAGTCTTGCTCTTGCCCTACAATTAAAGTGAAGATAAGCATGTAGAAAGCGAATTAATTCCTCGTTTGGACGAGGGTTCGAATCCCTCCATCTCCACAATTTTTTATAACATATTGATAATTAACTTTTTAAACGGAGTTAATTGGCAATTGAGTGAGACACTGCTAATTAACTGCCAATTAAAAAACGCAATCAGTTTCGATACTGATTGCGTTTTTTTCTTTACATAAATCTTATTCAGATACTTCCGGTTGTATATTTTATGTGTTTATTATAGTTTATCTATTTAAATTAGTGTAGAATAACCGTTTGATTTCTGTTTATTATCTGTTTCTGTTGTTAGAGTTCCTTTTTTCCTGATTATTTCTATTCATCGGATTATTTGTTCCCTGGTTGCTTCTGAAGTTATTTACTTCTTTCTGCATAAAGTTTTTTTCGGCCTGTTGAGCCCGATATAATTTTTCAGGTGACAGCGCTTTTTTAAACTTCTCGGCATATTCTTTTTCCAGTTCAGCCTCTTTTGTTTTCAGTTCCTCATCATTATTCAGCAGTTTCAGATACTCTTCTTCCGACATTTCCTGGTTGTTTTTTCTCATATTCTGCACTTTGTTTCTATACTGCATGTTAAGATCCAGCTTTTTCTTAGAAAGTTCAGTGTTCAACGGGAAATACCGGTTAGCCTCCTCCTTAGTCAATCCTGCTTGTTCTTCTACGAATTGCATCTTTCTCTTTTCGTAGTCTGCCACATTCATAGATTTTCTTGTTTGTGCAGAAAGAGAGAAAGTTGTAATACTTAATAGTAAACATAAATGAATTAACAAAACATTTCTTTTCATGACTGTAAGTTTCTTTAATTATATTCCATTACATTGAAGTATCAGAATAAATCTGATTATACATAAAATCGTAATAATTATCTTCGGTCAATTGATTTTCCAGATATTGATAGAACTCATCTTCTGAAATTTTGACTGTAGACCAATATTTATCTATATTTCCATTTGACATAAGAGATTGAGAAGATGTGGCATGTTTACTATTTATTCTTGTATTTACGGAATATTTATAAAACTGAATGCCAACAAACATAAGTGCGAATAAGGCTGCCGCATAAACCCAAGGTCGCGCTTTACTCCAAAGAGTGATTTTTTTTGCTTGAATTACAGGTTTGTTTTTAACCGGCAATTTATACATAATATCTTCGTTGAATTGCGCGAAATAATTATCCGGCACCCTGAACGGGTTACTTTTATCAATATTATCCAAGTCGTTAAAATTAGTCTTCATATCACTTTTATTTGCGCTTACAATCAATAGACAAATTGACAGATTAAAGGTTTAATGAGATTTTGTTAAATAATTTTCAATTTTTTTGACTGCATGATGATACGATGCTTTTAGTGCTCCTACCGAAGTTCCTAGTATTTCCGACATATCTTCGTACTTTATTTCGTCAAAGTATTTCATTTGGAAAACCAGTCTCTGTTTTTCGGGTAGTGTCGCGATTGCTTTTTGCAGTAAAAGTTGTGCTTCATCACCATCAAAATACGTGTCACCTTCTAATTTGTTTGCAACAAATACATCTTCATCATCCAAAGATATGTTGTTTTTTGCCCTTTCTTTTTTCAAGAAAGTTATGCATTCATTTATTGCTATTCTGTAAAGCCATGTAGATAATTTAGACTCACCTCTAAACGTATCTATGTGGTTCCATGCTTTGATAAATACATCCTGAAGAATATCATTTGAATCTTCATGTAATAGAACCATTTTTCGAATCTGCCAATATAATCTTTCGCTGTATACAGATACTAGTTTTGCAAATCCCTGACGTTGTGTTTCGGGGTCTTGCAATAGTTCCAATAGTTCTTCGTCGTTGATGTTATTTTCCATTATCAAAGTATATTCAGAAAAAACAAACTATTCTATTTATTCAATTTCTATTCAAATTTTTAGTCATCGCCATTCTCAAACCATTTTTTAAATTCCTCTCCTTTATTTTTGTTTGTGTTCCACCATTCCAGTGATTCAGGAAAGTATGAAACACTTATGTATTTGCAGTAAGTTTCATAATGTTCTGAATTAACAATTTGTGTAAAAAAAGGAACGAAGAAATTCCACATAGCACCTTCTTTTGGTCCGTTATGAGTCATTTCCAAAGAATTTACGATAGCTTTATTTACTTCAGTGAAAGTTAAAAATAGTGATGGCTCTTTTTCATTAGCATTCAACTTATTCAATTTTGATTGAATAATATCCCAAACCGCTTTTCTATCGAGACCATCTTCAATGTTAAGAGGAGGTATATCCTTAATTATGTGAGTGCTATCGTTTCCTCCGTTCATCTGCAATTGAACAAACGAGCGTTCAATAGGTTTTCCGGACGTAGGTTTTATTCTCATTATCTGCATCATTTCTTCGAAAGCATTTTGTGAGCGTTTGCTATCCGGCTCAAGAGTAAGGAACATTTGGAAAGAAAGTAGGCTTTGCACCCATAATCCTATATCATTTGTGATATATGCGTTTAGTAGAAACGCACCGCTGGAGCTTTTGCTCATGTCTATAGCCTGTCTCACATATTTAAGTGCATTTTCCAAATCCCGCTTTTTATAATAGTTGAGAGCAAGATTAAATTGCAGAAAAAAGTGGTTACCCGTTTTCTTTATTCCCTCGTTAAGAAGTTGAATAGCTTCATCGATTTTGTTTAGTCCCACAAGGGCTTCACTTTTAACATTATACGATTCGGCAAGAATTTCTGAATTACCAGATTCAATTACATCAGTAGCATATTTAATTGCGTTGTTGTAATCTTTCAGTTCCAGGTAAGACAAAGCCAGCTCATATTTTGCGAGCATTGATTCCGGATTCAGTTTCAATGCCTCATTATATTTATCAATTGCCTTTTCAAATTCCAGTGAGTCGTGCAGTTCAACACCCTCATTAATAAGGGTTTTGTCGTTTTTCTGCGCAAAACTGTAATATGAAAAGCACGTTAATAAAGAAATGATTAATATGAATTGTTTCATTATTGATTATAAATTTGTGATTGGCAAAAATAAAGTAAATATGCTTATTAATTTATTATTTGAATAAAGTTAGGCAATTTAAACATTTATAAACATTATTAGAAATAATGCAGTCATTATTTAAAATATGAAAAATAAATATAAAACAATACCTAATGAAAGTTAAATATTTTGACAAGTAAAATTCAATTAGTCGACCTTTTGAGTGAGACCATAGTCGGAGGTGTAACGGAGCTGACTCGGACCATCCTCGGACCATCCTCGGACCATCCTCGGACCATCCTCGGACCATCCTCGGAGCATCCTCGGAGGTGACTCGGAGCATAGTCGGAGGAACGTGAGAGGAAGGTGAGAGAAAAAAGAGACCATCTTTGTTAAATGATGTTAATGATGGCTAAATATAATATCGATAATGTAATTTTGTCCTTTTAATCACATCACATATGAAATATCTAAAAGTAAGTTTTAGCTGCCTTCCCAACACTGAAGTAATAACCGATGTATTGGCATCAGATTTAGCCGAGATCGGTTATGAAACCTTTGTAACAACAGAAATTGGTCTGGATGCTTATGTGCCCGAATCAGCTTATTCAGAAGAAAGGGCTCTTCAGGTGATTCAAGATTTCATTCTTGAGTCAGAAATTACTTTTAGTTCAGAAGAGCTTGAAGACAAAGACTGGAACGAAGAGTGGGAAAAGCATTATTTTCAGCCCATAGTGATTGATAATGATTGTATTATCCGCAGTACATTTCATAAAATAGAAGGAGAGTATAAATACCAGATATTGATTGATCCGAAGATGGCATTTGGAACCGGTCACCATCAGACCACCGGTTTGATTTTGCGTGAAATTTTGAAGATGGAACTGCAGGGCAAGTCCGTATTAGATATGGGATGCGGTACAGCCGTGTTAGCAATATTGGCTTCAATGAAAGGTGCTGACTCCATTACCGGCATTGACATTGACGACTGGGCATATAAAAATGCAATAGAGAATGTACGATTGAATAATGTTAAAAATATTAAACTAATGCGTGGAGGCGCCGAGTTGTTAGGAGATGAAAGTTATGATGTGATATTTGCAAATATCAATCGTAATATACTGTTGCGAGACATTCCTTTATATGCTAAATCGATGAATCACAATGCTAAGCTGATTATGAGTGGATTCTATAAAGAAGATATACCAGCCATTCAATTAAAGTGCGAAGAAGTAGGATTAACATATAGTCATTTTAATGAATTGGATAATTGGGTAACTTTGGTGGTAGGTTAAACTTATTTTTTTTCATCATTTATTAGTATTACCTTTGTGCCCGTTTTAGACTGTATTTAGGTTATAACTTATATTTCAATGGATTGGTTTAGTGAATTGTTATTTGGCACAGGCATTGCTCATTCAATTTTGATTTTGGCATTGGTTATTTCCATCGGGCTTCTCCTTGGAAAAATAAAAGTATTTGGCATATCGCTGGGAACAACATGGATATTGTTTGTCGGCATATTTTTAAGCCATTTTGGTCTCGTCATAGACGATCATGTATTGCATTTTATCAAAGAGTTCGGACTAATTCTGTTCATCTATTCAATTGGTATGCAGGTTGGTCCCAGTTTCTTTTCATCCTTTAAACATGGTGGATTAACGTTGAATCTGTTAGCAACAGGCGTTGTATTGCTTGGAGTGTTGACTACCTATGTGATTCATTTAGTATCAGGCGTTCCATTGCCCACAATGGTAGGTATTTTATCTGGAGCAGTTACCAATACTCCTGGTCTTGGTGCCGCTCAGCAGACATTTGCAGATATGACTGGTACAACCGATAATACTATTGCTACAGGATATGCTATAGCTTATCCATTGGGAGTAGTAGGAATTATATTAAGTATTGTTTTGTTCAAATATATCTTCAGAATTGATTTAAATAAAGAACAAAAAGAGATTGAAGAAAACGATAAATCTAAGTTTACCGAAGCTAAAATGTTCTCTTTACAAGTAAAGAATCCTGCAATTTTTGGTAAATCTATTCAAACAATAAAAGGATATATAGACGTAAGTTTTGTTATTTCTCGCATATTGCATGGTGATTCAAAAGAATTGGAAGTACCACAGAACGATTCAATATTACATGAAAATGATAAATTACTTGTTGTATCAAATCTTTCTAATATAGACACTATTGAAGCTTTTATTGGGCAAAAATTAGACATGTCCAGATCAGATTGGGATAAGCTCGATTCAATGCTGGTTTCACGTAGGATAAGCATTACCAAAGCAGAGATCAATGGTAAATCGATTGGTCAGCTTAAACTGCGTTCAGTTTTTGGTGTCAATATCACTCGTGTGAATCGCGCCGGAGTCGATTTGGTAGCCACCTCACAATTACAATTACAAATGGGCGACCGGGTAACTGTAGTCGGTTCAGAAGATTCTATAGCAAATGTAGAACGTTATTTGGGAAATCAAATGAAACGATTACGCGAACCTAATTTGATATCAATCTTTATAGGAATAGCTATAGGTGTTTTATTTGGAAGCATTCCATTTATGATTCCCGGTATACCACAACCCGTTAAGTTAGGTTTGGCCGGCGGTCCACTTATTATTGCCATATTAATCAGTCGTTTTGGTTCTAAGTTCAAATTGATTACTTACACAACCATGAGTGCCAACCTTATGTTAAGGGAAATAGGAATTTCGTTATTCCTTGCCTGTGTAGGTCTTGGTGCTGGTGCGGATTTTGTGGAAACTATAGTTGCCGGAGGTTACAAATGGATAGGTTACGGAGTACTTATAACTGTTATTCCTCTTCTTATAATTGGAACTATTGGACGAAAAGTATGCAAGTTAAATTACTTTACACTTATGGGATTAATTTCAGGAAGTATGACAGATCCACCTGCTCTTGCATTTTCCAATTCAACAGCTGGAAATGATGTGCCCGCGGTAAGTTATGCAACTGTTTATCCCCTAACGATGTTTTTACGTGTAATTTCTGCACAAATCATTATACTACTTGCATTTTAATATGAGTGCTGCTTTTTTCATGCAATCGATTACATTGATAAATTATTCATTAATTTATCAATATAATTGAATTTGTTTAGAAAAATGTAGTTTTGCACTATCTAATAGATTTAAATTGAGTTTAATGCCTATTTAATATTCAGTTGAGAGCTATAAAAGAGAGTTGAAATTATAAATTAGCAGCAATGATTACTTTAAATTACCGGTTAAATTATTCAACTGTTTGGGGACAACGCGTATATATTTGCGGATCTATCCCCGAATTAGGTTTTTTTGACGAAGAAAAAGCGATAGAGCTGGTGTGTACCGGCAATTCCTGGACAACAGAAATTAGTATTAAAGATACCAAGAAAGTTCAATACTACTATTTTATTAAAAATGAGAATTATATAGAAAGAAGAGAATGGGGTGGAAATCGTTTTCTTGATCTAGATGGCAGTAAGGCCTTTATTATCAACGATCAATGGCGTGATAAGCCCTATCATCACTATCTTTATTCATCAGCTTTTACAAAGACTATTTTTCATCATACGCCAAGTCAGTATTCCGAGAACTATTTTCAAAAGAGTGTAGTTTTGAACTTGATATGTCCGTATGTTTCTGCCGATCAAAAACTAATGATGGTAGGAGATGCAGACTGTCTTGGTAATTGGGATTCATCTCGCGCGATAGAACTCAATTTCCTGCGTCGAGGTGAATGGCAAATCGTGTTAAATGCTGACCTGTTGCCCGAAGTTTCGCAATACAAGTTTTTCATTTTCGACATAAAAACGCAACAAGTAGTACATTGGGAAGACGGAGGAAACAGATTACTCTATACAACAGCGTTAAACGGTTTGGATGAAGGTGTATTTGTTGAAATGGGTCTTCAGTTTCAATACTTAGGATTTCTATATAAAGGAACTGGTATATCAGTTCCGGTATTTTCGTTGCGTTCAAAAGAAAGTTTTGGCATTGGAGATTTTAATGACATGAAAAAACTTATCGATTGGACAACCTTAACCAGACAACAACTGATTCAAATACTTCCAGTTAATGATACCACCACAACCAAAACATGGAGGGATTCTTATCCATATAGTGCCATTTCCATTTATGCGTTGCATCCCATTTATTTGGGTCTGACTGATTATCCACTTAAGGATGTTGTTTTAATGAAAAAATATCAGGAAGAAGCATCAATATTAAATGAATTAAAAGATGTTGATTACGACCGTGTTCTAGATCTCAAATATAGATATCTTCAAGATTTATTCAAACAAGATAGCTCTAAAACACTGAAATCTAATGATTATCAGTCGTTTTATTCTGAGAACCAAGATTGGCTATTTCCATATAGTTGTTACTGTTATTTACGGAATAAAAATAATACAGCCAGATTCCGTGACTGGGGCGAATTTGCTGTGTATGATGAAAACCGACTTGTGCGAATGCTAGAAATATTCCCTGATGCAAAAGAAGAGATAAACTTTTATTGTTTTGTGCAATATTTGTTACACAATCAACTATTGGGAGTTAAGACCTATGCTCACGAAAAAGGAGTCGCTCTAAAAGGAGATATTCCAATAGGTATTAATCGTGATAGTGTTGATGCATGGACAAATCCTGGTTTATTTAATATGGACACCCAAACAGGTGCTCCGCCCGATGACTTCTCAATTTTTGGTCAGAATTGGGGCTTTCCTACATATAATTGGTCGGCCATGAAGCGTGAAAATTATGGATGGTGGAAAGAACGATTCAAGAAAATGTCAGATTATTTTGATGCCTATCGAATTGATCATATACTTGGTTTTTTCCGTATATGGGAAATACCCGTAGAGTCTGTTCAGGGACTGTTAGGCCATTTTAGTCCAGCGTTGCCTTATTGGGCCGAAGAGATTGTTTACGCAGGCATTCCATTTGATGAAGATCGTATGACAAAACCATTTATACATGAAGAATTTCTGCATGAGTTTTTTGGTGAATACACTGATGAAGTAAAGGATTTATATCTTGAAGTATCAGGTTGGCAACTTTTCAGGTTAAAATCGTTTTGTGATACACAACAGAAAATAAAAGCCTTGTTCAACGGACAAAATGATTCAAAAACCAATTGTATTCGTGATGGATTATATGGTTTATGTAATGAAGTACTGTTTGTAAGAGATCGGCAAGATTCATATAGATATCATCCTCGTATTACCGCTCAGTATAGTTATTCATACAAATATTTAGATGACAATGTGAAGGAATCGTTCAATCGGTTATATGACGATTTCTTTTATAATCGACATAATTATTTTTGGCGTGAACAAGCAATGAATAAGTTGCCGGAGTTGATTTCATCAACATCAATGTTAGTATGTGGAGAAGATTTAGGAATGGTGCCGGATTGTGTTCCTTCGGTAATGAATGAATTACAGATATTAAGTTTAGAGATTCAACGAATGCCAAAAGATTCTCATCTTGAATTTGCTGATCTCACTAAAGTTCCATATATGTCGGTTTGTACACCTTCTACGCATGACATGTCGCCAATAAGGGGATGGTGGAAAGAAAACAGGGAAACAACACAACATTTTTATAATTATATATTAGGAAGATGGGGTGAGGCTCCTGAAGATTGCTCAACGGATTTATGTGAGGATATATTATATCAACATCTCAACTCTTCGGCAATGTGGGTGATCATACCATTGCAAGACTGGATGTCAGTCGATAATGAACTATCTCTGCGTGATCCGGATGAAGAACGAATTAATATCCCATCAGATCCTGATCATTATTGGAAATATCGGATGCATGTCAGTTTGGAAAGGCTTTTGGAATATACAGAATTTAACCGGAAAGTTCAGTCAATGAGTAATAGATAATCGTAGAAATAAGAAAGATTGCATTTTATTAATTTGTCCGTTTAAAGGAAAAAGAATATCTTTGAGAACAAAATAAAATAAAATGAAAACGCTTTCAATCCCAAAACAGCCTATTAAAGAATACGAGAGTATTTCTGAGAGAATGAAATTTCTTTCAGAAGTAGGTGCATTTACAAAAATTGATCAAGTGAATTGGCCTGATCAATTTGCTAAAGTTCTTCCTGTGTCTGTTCATGTTGCTCATGATAACGAAAATCTTTTCTTATTATATAAAGTCGAGGGTGAACAATTGAGAGCTGTTAACACCAAAGACTTTGAATCTGTTTGGGAGGATAGTTGTGTGGAGTTTTTTATGCAACGTGAAGGAGAACAAGAATACAGGAATTTTGAGTGTAACGCGTTGGGAACTCTGCTGGCTTCGAAACGTTTTTCAAGAGATACAGCTGTGAAACTGACGGACCAAATGCCTGGTATTTTCCGTTTTTCTACCATATATCACAGATATCAAAATGACACGGAAGTAAGTGATTGGTCACTTTATCTCGAAATTCCAAAAAGTGCGCTGGGCTTTCAACAGGATGAATCATTAGCGGGTCAAAATATCAGAGGAAATTTCTATAAGTGTGGTGATGAAACACCAGAACCACATTTCTTAAGCTGGAGTCCTATCGAAACAGAAAAGCCTGATTTTCATCAACCTAAGTTCTTTGGGTTGCTTGAACTGGAAAATGAATAATTACTAACTAATATATATACATTCAAATATGCAAGATACTCATAAATTGGTGGAGATCGTATCACAATTTACAAACTCAAAAGAAAATCTTCTTATTAAACCACTTGGCGCTGGACACATAAATGATTCGTATCGTGTTGTAACAGAGGATAATGAATATGTCCTTCAACGTATTAATCATTCTATTTTTAAAGATGTTGAACAGCTGCAAAATAATATAAAACGTGTAACAGATCATATTCGCAAAAAACTTGTAGAAAGAGGTGCAGAGGATATAGATAGAAAAGTGTTGACACTAGTTTCAACTACTAATGATAAGCTTTTTTATCAGGATGAAGATGGAAATTATTGGCGAATGACTATCTTTATAAAAGATAGTAAAAGCTATGATGATATTAATCCGATACTTGCAAATAGGGCAGGTTTGGCATTCGGTGATTTTCAAAAAATGCTGGCTGATCTTCCGGGAGGCCCTTTGTTTGAAACGATCCCTAATTTCCATAATATGGAAACGCGATTGGAGTCTTTTAGACAATCAGTTAATGAAAATAAAGCAGGGAGACTTTCTTCTGTGCAGGATTTGGTAAATGAAATTGAAGCGCGTGCTGAGGATATGTGCAAAGCGGAAAGAATGTATCGCGAAGGAAAACTTCCTAAAAGAACCAATCATTGTGATACAAAAGTGAATAATATTCTCTTTAATTCTAATGATGAAGTTTTGTGTGTAGTCGACTTGGATACAGTAATGCCTGGTTATGTGCTTTCTGATTTTGGCGACTTTATTCGCACTGGTGCAAATAAAGGTGCGGAAGATGATAAGGATTTGAATAATATTCAATTGGATTTGGACATTTTTAGAGGTTATGCTGAGGGCTATTTGCAAAATGCGACTTCATTTCTTACACAAGGAGAAATAGAAAATCTGGCTTTTGGTGCAAAACTGCTTACATATATGCAAACAGTACGCTTCTTTACGGATTATCTTGATGGCGACACGTATTATAAAATTGAGTATGCAGAACATAATATTGTTCGTAGTCGTGCTCAGTTTAAGTTCCTGCAGGAATTGGAAAAACATTTTGATGAAATGCAATCTATCGTTTTACAGGCAGCAGAAAAATACAAAGCTTAAAAAGACTATTAGAGATTTAAAGATAAAAAACATAGGTGGAAAGAAAATTTTTACTACCTTTGCACCGCTTTATTTTGAAAAATTGTGGCGAAATTCAGTTTATATAATATTTCTCTGAAAAGCCTTTCTCCCGGAAAGCATGAGTATGCTTACGAATTGGATAAAAAATACTTCGACGCAATAGATGGCGATGAAGTAAAAAAAGGCAATGTGAAGGTGGAGCTGACGGTAACAAAAACTCTATCAAGTTTTGAATTTGATTTCGACCTGAAAGGTATAGTTCAAATACCTTGCGATAGATGTCTTGATGAAATGGATCAAGAGATTGATACTCAGAATAGACTGATCGTAAAATTGGGTGAGGAATATTCAGAAGAAAGTGATGAAGTGATAATCATCCCTGAAGCGGAAGGTGAAATAAATATTGCATGGTTTTTATATGAATTCATAGCGTTGAATATTCCAATAAAACATGTACACGAAGCGGGGAAATGTAATCGATTAATGGCTTCCAAATTCCATAAACATCAAGCGAAAAGCATCGACGATGATGACGATGATGAAATAGATGATGTTCCGTTGGATGAAGATATTACTTTCAATGATGATGGTAAAGATGATATAAAAACAGATCCAAGATGGGATGCTTTAAAGGATCTGAATTTTGAAGATAATTAATAATAACAGTGTAAAATAATATACAAAATGGCACATCCAAAACGAAGACAGTCTTCACAAAGACAAGGAAAAAGAAGATCACACGATCATGCTAAAATGCCTACTATGGCAATTTGCCCTAATTGTGGCGCTTGGCATATTTATCACACCGTTTGCGGTGAATGTGGTTATTACAGAGGTAAATTAGCTATTGACAAAAGCGCAACAGTATAAAACCTTGTGATATAAATAAATGCCCCTGGAAAACTTTGTTCTTTCAGGGCATTTTTATTTAAATAAGCTTATTATGAAAAAAATGCATGCTGTAGTTACCGGTATCAGTGCTGCCATACCTGATTATGTGCTCACAAACGATGAAATATCAAAAATGGTTGATACCAGCGATGAGTGGATAACAACTCGCGTAGGAATCAAAGAACGTCGAATTCTTAAAGGAAAAGAACGAGGAATTTCGGAACTTGGCACAAAAGCGGTTATTGATCTGTTGAAGAAAACAAATACTCATCCTCAAGATGTAGATGCAGTAGTTTTTGCAACTTCTACACCTGATCACATTTTCCCGTCTGCAGCATCAATTGTTGCAGAAAACAATGGTATAAAAAATGCATTCTGTTTTGATATGGAAGCGGCATGCAGTGGCTTCATTTTTGGGTTACAAGTCTGTGAAGGGCTGATACTTTCGGGCAGATACAAAAAAGTCATCTTGATTGCAGGAGATAAAATGTCTTCAATCACGGATTATACCGACAGAAATACTTGTCCATTGTTTGGTGATGCGGTAGGAGCAGTATTGATTGAACCGACATATGAAAATATTGGAGTAATGGATGCATTACTTCATACTGATGGGGTTGGTTACGCACCTTTACAAATGAAGGCCGGCGGAAGTAAATTTCCGGCAACAGCAGAAACAATAAACAATAGAGAGCACTTTGTACATCAAGATGGTAAGATCGTATTTAAATATGCTGTTACAAATATGGCGGATGTTTCTGTCAAGATAATGGAGAATAACAATCTTACTCCCGATGATGTAACTTGGTTGGTGCCACATCAGGCTAATCTTAGAATCATTGATGCTACCATTCAAAGGACAGGAATTCCTCACGAAAAGGTGATGATAAATATTCAAAAATACGGAAATACCAGCGCGGGCACAATACCATTATGTTTATGGGAATTGGAATCCCAACTGCATAAAGGCGACAATCTTATTCTTACAGCTTTTGGCGCAGGATTTACATGGGGCGCAGTGTATTTAAAATGGGGATATGATTATAAAGGATAATAAAGTTTGTTATCTGAAAAAATAAAGTAGTTTGTCCGAAACGTGGATAAATAGCAAATGGTTGATTGTGACTAAATGAAGGTTGTTTAAAAGGCAAACTGTTTAGGATGTTTGCCTTGTAAACCTTGGAAATAAGACTTGATCTTGATAATGTCTGTATCGTAATCTCCTGTGGGATTGAATAAGCCGAGCCACAAAGCTCGTTTTGTTTTATAGTCTAAACCAACCAACAAAATTGGGACATTGGCTTTTAAAGCGATATAATAGAAACCTTTTTTCCATTCAGAATTAGCTTTACGAGTTCCTTCGGGTGTGATGGCCAGTTGGAATCTATCTCGATTTCGGAATTCTTCAGCCATTTTATCTGTCATTGACGTATGTGCACTTCTATTGGTTGAAATGCCTCCAATGCTGCTAAAAAATAAGTTGAAAGGGAAAAAAAACCATTCTTTCTTTATCAGAAAATAAGCTTTTCTTCCAAGTGAGCTATATGCTAGTTTGCCAATTACGAAATCCCAATTACTGGTGTGTGGAGCCAAAGCAATCACACATTTGGGAACATCAAATTGTACGTTATCTGTTTTCCAACCCAATAAATTTAATAGCCATTTACTAAATCTCATTTTCTTTGATTTTAAAGGCAGTTTTGTGAATTTTCACTCTTTTTTTCCTTCTAATTCTAACGTCAGACGCTCCCATTTGTTCATTGTAAGGGTTATTTTGTCTTTCGTTTCATTGTATTGTTTAAAGAGCTCTGAATCGTAAGCTTTTTCGGGTAAAGAGAGTTGACTTTCTATTTCCTTCAGTTTACTTTCTAATGTCTCAATTTGCTTTTCAGATTCTTCAATCTGCTTTTCCAGCTTACGTATTTGTCTATTAAACTCTTTCTGCTCTTGATACGACAATTTGGATTGCTCTGTAACTTGCTCTTCTTGTACAACTGGAGTCGGTATCGTTGTGGAAGCCTCGAGTTCACGGAGATTGCTTATTTTCTTTTTAGAAAGAAATTCATAGATACCTCCCAAATGTTCAGTGACTTTTCCTCCACCAAATTCATATACTTTAGTAACCAAATCATTGAGAAAATCGCGGTCGTGTGATACGATGATGGCTGTACCATCAAATTCTCTGATAGCCTTTTTTAATACATCTTTTGATGGTATATCAAGGTGATTGGTGGGCTCATCCAAGATTAGCAGATTTACGGGTTGTAGTAGCAAGCGAATCATAGCAAGTCGACTTCTTTCGCCACCCGATAACACTTTCACTTTCTTGTCCGATGCCTCACCACCAAACATGAAAGCACCTAAAATGTCACGGATTTTAGTGCGAATATCTCCAACAGCTACATTATCGATGGTTTCAAAAACAGTTTGATTTTCGTCCATAAGTTGAGCTTGGTTTTGGGCGAAATACCCAATGATAACATTATGACCAAGCTTTAATTTCCCCTCATGCTCAATCTGTTCCATGATGCATTTAACCAAGGTAGACTTACCCTCGCCATTCTTTCCCACAAAAGCAATTTTATCACCTCGTTCAATGGTAATGTTTACATTAGAGAAAACCAGGTGATCCCCATATCTTTTGGCGACATCTTGCATGATAACCGGATAAGCACCCGAATGTGGGGCAGGGGGGAACTTCAAGTTTAAACGTGAGTTATCTACTTCATCCACTTCTATCAACTCGATTTTTTCTAGCTGTTTAATGCGAGATTGTACCTGATTGGATTTGGTAGGTTTGTAGCGGAAACGTTCTATAAAATCCTGTGTTTCTTGTATTTGCTTACGTTGATTTTCGTATGCGCGCAATTGTTGCTCCCGACGTTCTTTTCGAAGTTCTACATATTTTGTATAATTAACTTTGTAGTCATGCGCATTACCAAGCTGGATTTCAATTGTTCTGTTTGTTACCGCGTCCAGAAAAGCTCTGTCATGCGAAACAAGAATTACTGCATTTGAGTGAGTAGTCAAAAAGTTCTCAAGCCACTGAATAGACTCAATATCAAGGTGGTTGGTGGGTTCGTCCAATAACAAAACATCTGGCGCTTGTAGCAATATTTTTGCCAATTCAATACGCATTCGCCAACCCCCACTGAACTCGTTAGTATATCTATTAAAATCATTGTGAGTAAAACCCAAACCTAAGAGGGTTTTCTCAATTTCTGCCTCAAAATTATTGACACCCGACATCAGAAGTAATTCCTGTAAATCGGTAGCCCTTTGAATAATTTCAGTATATTCCTCGGATTCGTAATCCGTACGTACAGTCATTTGCCGATGAAGTTTCTCAAGATCTTCTTGCATCTTATGTAGATGTTCAAACGCTTGAGCAGCTTCATCTTTTACTGTTCGTGAATCGTTCAGTTTCATTTGCTGGGGCAGATACCCTATACTGACACCTTTAGGATAAGAAACTGTACCATTTGTTGGTTGTTGAATTCCGGCAATAATTTTCATTAATGTTGATTTACCTGTTCCATTTTTTCCGACCAGCGCAATGCGTTCATTCTTGTTCAGGACAAACGATATTTCGTTGAGCAACGTAAATCCACCAAATTCAACTGTCAGATTATCAATTGAAATCATCTATTAATACTTTGCAATGATTTTCTCTTTCAATTCTTCAACACTTACCAATAGCTGTTCTCCGGTTTTCATGTTTTTCAATGTAACCTTTCGTTCAGCTATTTCATTTTCACCAATGATGGCAACAAATGGAATTTTATTTGTATCTGCATATGACATTTGCTTTTTTAGTTTAGCAGATTCGGGATAGATTTCTGCATGAACTCCATCCTTTCTTAATTCCATAAGAATGGGCAAAATATGATCGGTTTCAGTTTCGCCGAAATTGACAAACAGCACATCAGATCCATGCGAAGCGTTTTCCGGATATCTGTCGAGTTGGTTTAATACATCGAAAATACGGTCGGCTCCAAAAGAAATACCAACTCCAGAAACATCAGGCATACCAAAAATTCCTGTTAGATTATCATATCTTCCACCACCTGTGATACTTCCGATCTCCACATCCAATGCTTTTACTTCAAAAATACAACCCGTATAATAATTAAGTCCCCGTGCTAATGTCAAATCTAGTTCCAATTCGTTTCGTGTCTTAAGAATAGAGGTTTTCTGAAGAACATATTTAAGTTCCTCAATTCCCTTCAGACCCGTTTCAGATTCAGAAAGAACTTCTTTTAGCGTCTCTAATTTTTCTATATTGTTGCCTTTTAGCATGATGACTGGCTCTAACCTCCTGATGGCTTCTTCAGAAATACCTTTTTCCGCAAGTTCCTTATTCACATTTTCCAATCCGATTTTATCCAACTTATCGATGGCCACTGTTATATCTGTAACTTTTTCAGCCTCGCCAATTATTTCAGCAATACCTGACAATATTTTACGATTATTCAGTTTGATGCTTACCCTAACTCCAAATCGAGAAAAAACCTCATCCATTATTTGAATGAGTTCAACCTCATTTAATAATGAATTTGAACCTACTATATCAGCATCACACTGAAAGAATTCGCGATAACGCCCTTTCTGAGGTCTGTCTGCTCTCCATACAGGTTGTATCTGATACCTTTTAAATGGAAAAGATATCTCGTTTCGATGCATCACTACATAACGCGCAAATGGAACAGTCAAGTCATATCGCAAACCTTTTTCCGATATTTTGTTAGCTGTTTTTACCGAATTACCTTCAGTAATATCATCGGCATCCATGCTCGATAGAAAATCGCCTGAGTTAAGAATTTTGAACAATAGTTTATCTCCCTCTTCGCCATATTTCCCCATCAGTGTAGAAAGATTTTCCATTGCCGGAGTCTCTATCTGATGAAAGCCAAAGAGATGATAAACATCAGTTATCGTATTAAATATATAATTTCTTTTCGCCATCTCTTCAGGCGAAAAATCCCTTGTTCCTTTTGGAATGGATGGTTTCTGCATTATTCTTTATCTTTATTGGAATGCAAAGATAATAATTTCTGTGTAAAGGAGAGCAGTGTAGTACATCATAAAAAGCGTATTACTTTATTTAAGCAATACGCTTACATTAAAAAGTTTACAACTTGTGATTCTTTATAATAAGTTGCTTGCCAATTCCGAAAGTTCGCTACGTTCTCCCTTCACCAAATTGACATGAGCAAATATGTTTTGACCATTCATCTTGTCAATCATATAAGCTAATCCGTTAGATTGAGCATCCAGATATGGAGAGTCAATTTGCTGTAAATCACCGGTAAATATCATTTTGGTGTTCTCGCCGGCACGTGTAATGATAGTCTTCACCTCGTGAGGTGTCAGATTCTGTGCTTCATCAATAATACAAAATGTGTCCGACAAACTTCTTCCGCGAATAAAGGCAAGTGCTTCAATTTCCAGTTGACCTGATTTTTGCATTTCGTCAATAATACGTATTTCTGAACTGTTACTTCCAAGCTGAGCCTTGATAACATTCAGATTATCAAACAGTGGTTGCATATATGGTGCAATCTTTTGTTTTTCGTCGCCCGGCAAAAAACCTAAATCTTTATTAGACAATGAAACAATGGGACGTGCAAGCAGAATCTGTCGGTATATTTTATTTTGTTTAAAAGCCGAGGCTAATGCTAAAAGTGTTTTCCCTGTACCTGCTTTTCCTGTAATACCCACTAGTCTGATGTTTGGGTCGTCTAACACCTCAAACGCAAAAGCTTGCTCAGCATTACGGGGTTGAATACCAAAATTTGTTTCCTTTTCGACTTTAACAATCTTATCAGTAAAAGGATTATAACGAGCAAGCACACTATTCCTTTCACTTCGCAGAATAAAACATTGATTAGGAATTATCGTTTCTTTGAAAGTAAATAAACTGAATTCTACACCACCATTTTGAGAATAAATAAGATCAATCAAATCCGGATCGATTCCTTCATAAACAGATTCTCCGCGATTAAATAAATCAATATTGGTGACTTTGTCATTTATATAATCTTCTGCAACAACACCAAGTGAACGAGCTTTCATTCTTAGGTTTATATCTTTCGAAACCAGAATGGTTTTCATATTTGGATTCTTTTGTATTGTTTCCATAACGGTTGCAAGAATCCGGTTATCAGTCATCCTGTCAGGAAATGCCTCGTTAATTATTTCATTGTTCAAAGGACTGCTGACTATATATAATTTACCTCTGCCGACACCCAAATCGGCTCCATTTTTAAATAAATCGTCATCAGTAATCAAATCAAGATCTCTTACAAAAGCTCTCGCATTGAAGTTTATCTGCTCACTTCCCTTCTTGAATTTATCGAGTTCTTCCAATACTATGAAAGGAATATAAATATCATTTTCTTCAAAGTTGTCCAGACATTTGTAATCATGAAGAATTACATTAGTATCTAGTATAAAATTCTTTTTTGAACTTTTAGAAGTGCCTGATGATTTGGCTTTAGTCTTAGACTTGGCATTTGTTTTTTCAGTTGTTGTCATACTCAATAAATTATAGTTTGTATTACACTTAAATAATTAATCAATAAAACATATTCTACTTAGATTTTGTTTTAAAAATGGTGGCTTTTTTTAGTTGTGCTGCCACTAATATAACATTTTATCTTTAATTGTGAAAATTATTTGAAAAAAAAACCCGTTTTTCTTTTTTATATTAATTTAATCGTTACCTTTGTCTCGCAAATGTTTTTATAACAGAATAGTTTATGAGTTATTTTAGTCTTCATCAAGTCAATTAATTTTAGCCTATCTATTATACACTTTGCACAAATTAATTATTTACTTATTTTTTATTTTTTTTTACATGAACATTTTTGTAGCAGGCTTAAGCTATCAAATCAGCGACGCCGATCTTAAAGAACTTTTTGAGGAATACGGAGAAGTATCCTCTGCTAAAATTATTACTGACAGAGAATCTCGTCGTTCTAAAGGCTACGGCTTTGTAGAAATGGCAGATGAAGACGGACAACGTGCAATTGACGAACTAAATGGTGCTGAATACGATGGTCGTACATTATCAGTTTCTGTAGCTCGCCCACGTGAAGAAGGTGCATCACGCCCAAGAAGCAACAATCGCGGCGGCGGTGGTTACGGTAACAGAGATAGAAACAGATATTAATTTATCTTGATACTCTTAAAACAAGAGCTGCATCTATTATTATAGATGTGGCTTTTTTTATTATCTTTAATGAACCAAAATTATTAATTATTGTTATTATCATTACAATCAAAGAAACAAAATGAGTATTCTTTTATCAATTGAAACTGCTACTGAAGCTTGTTCATGTGCATTAATCAAAGATGGTCAGGTATTAATAAACAAAGAAGATCATATCGGTAGAACGCATTCATCTTCTCTTGGGATCTTTGTAAGTGAAATATTGGAATTCGTAAGAGAAAACAAATTGAAACTTAATGCAATAGTAATAAGTAGCGGTCCAGGTTCATACACTGGGTTACGTATTGGCGTTTCAGAAGCAAAGGGACTGAGTTATGGACTTGATATTCCGCTAATTGCAATTCCAACTCCAAAAATAATGGCTTGGATCGTAAAAAATCAGGTGGAAAGCAATGCCTTGCTTTGTCCAATGATTGATGCTCGTCGAATGGAAGTATATTCAACTTTTTATGATTCTTCATTAAACGTGGTTCGAGAAACGGCAGCTGATATCGTAAATCAAAACAGCTTTGCCAATTTGCTAAATGATCATCAAATTGTATTCTTTGGAAATGGTGCGGAAAAATGTAAAAAAGAATTAACTCATCACAACGCACAATTCTTGTCTAATATAATTCCCCTGGCATCAGCAATGTACGCTTTAGGAAATGAGGCTTTAGAGAAAAAAGTTTTTGTTGATGTAGCATATTTTGAACCTTTCTATTTAAAAGAATTTGTGGCTACTGTGGCAAAAAATAAATTGTTTAATGTCTAACAACTAAAAAAAGTAATTATTATGGATTCATTATTAGAAGTAAAATTATTTAAAAATGGTCCTATCCACATGGAAGGAAAATTCAACATCGTTCTGCCTGATGGCACTAAGGAGGTAAAAGAAGGAACAATCCATCTTTGCCGTTGTGGTTCTTCAAAAAATAAACCGTTTTGCGATGGAACACATGCTAAAGTTGGGTTTGAAGGATAATTTATAAAGTAATAAATAATAAACCCCGAACGATCTGTCGTCCGGGGTTTATTATTTAATTATCTTTCAATCCATCACAATCGTTTCAAAGCTTCTTTGATAACAGCTTCAACAGAAATTGAGGGTGAAGCCTTGACTAATTTAGAAACTACCTTTTGAGATGCTACTTGATTAAATCCAAGCATAACCAAAGCGGCTACTGCCTCATGACCAGTTTGCGAGATATCTGCTTTTGATAATGTCTGCAACGTACCTTCTTCGTCTGTGAGTTTTATTTTATCTTTTAAATCGACAATAATACGTTGGGCTGTTTTTGCTCCAATACCCTTAACAGATTGAAGTACAGTGATGTTTTCGGTCGCAATTACACCGGCTAACTCTTTGGAATCGAGAGATGACAGGATCACTCTTGCTGTACTTGGACCTACTCCTGATACGCTGATCAGGTGAAGAAATATTTGACGTTCATGCTTATCGGCAAAGCCAAAAAGAACATGGGCATCTTCGCGAATGGATTCATGAATATAAAGTTTTGCTGTTTGCATTCCGTTTAATGAGGTATAGGTATTTAACGATATGTTCATTTGATAACCAATACCACTGCATTCAATAGTTACCGACGCTGGATTGAGTTCAGCAATTTCTCCTTTTATATAATCAATCATAATATTTTGTATTTCAATAAAAATGAAGTATCCATGCAATAAAGCTCTGCAAAATTACTCCTAATGTTCAAATATAGTCAATTTATTTTAATAAAATGGAATCGTCTTCCATGGATTATTGGTGATGTTTATTTAGTTAAATTTAACATGATTTAATGACGAATATTACTTTTCACTTATTCTAACATCTAATTATTGCCACATCCTTTAAAATCAGACTACTGAACAAGCTAACTGTAAATTTGTTTAATCAATAAATAATAGTGCCCTATGGATACTTCTACAGTAAGAATATATAATTTGGATCAATATAATTATCCTCGCTTCCGAGGAAAAATTGTTGAACTCTACTTGAATGCATTCACCACGGGTGATTATGCGCAATATTATTCTACTGCAACTGCAGAAAGTAAATTGGATGAATTAATTAGAAAAGGAAGCGGAAATATGGCGTTCATTGGAGACCGACTAGCGGGGGTGCTTCTTGCTTTTAATCTCAAAAAAGATCATGATTTCCCGACTGTATCTTGTCCCCAAATCCCTGTGGATTCTTCTGTGTACATCGCTGAACTTATGGTTCATTCTGATTTTAGAGGTAGGGGGGTGGCTACTGATTTAATGAATAATTATCTGTCTCAAGCTGCAATTAATTGTACAGATGCGGTAATTCGTGTCTGGAAAGATAATAAACCGGCAATGATGCTTTACAAAAAAATGGGGTTTATACCGGTGGCTACGTTTTTTCAACAAAAAATACGTGTTACCGGTGAACCGTTTGAAATGGAAAAGTTTTATCTACATAAATCATTAAAATAATCACTTTCTAATTATTAATCCATAGTACTACCTAATTATAATTATAAACATAATTGTATGCAAATGAATGAATTAATTACAAGAACAATCGATCTTCGTTCTGGAAATGCGGATGAAAAAAGATCGGCTATTCGTGAATACTTTCTTAAAACCTGGACTATTGATGAATTACTTTATACTCAACTTAAATCGGACGAGGTGTTTTATCATAGGGGTGACCCGCTGAGACACATCTTATTGTTTTATTTAGGTCACACAGCTGCGTTTTTTATCAATAAACTAATGCTGGCAAAAGTGATAAAACAACGGGTGAATGCACGGTTTGAATCAATTTTTGCTATTGGGGTTGACGAGATGAGTTGGGACGACTTGGATAATAATCATTATGATTGGCCGCCGGTATCGGAAGTGAAAACATACAGAGATCAGGTGAAAAAGGTGGTGCTGGATGTGATCGACTCGGCTTCCCTTGAAATACCAATCGTAATGGATAGTCCTTTCTGGATCGTGATGATGGGTATAGAGCATGAACGTATTCATCTGGAGACTTCTTCTGTGTTGATCCGTCAACTGCCACTGGATGAAGTGGTACCGGATCTTTTTGGGACGCAATGCACGGTAAATGGAGAACCTCCTAAAAATGAACTTGTCGATGTTAAAGGTGGATTGGTAAATCTTGGTAAACCAATGGATCATCCTTTTTATGGATGGGACAATGAATATGGTAAATATTCCGAAAAAGTCGATGACTTCAAAGTGGCTAAATACTTGACCTCTAACCGGGAATTCCTGGAGTTTATTGAGGATAATGGTTATGAAACAAAGTCTTATTGGACTGAGGAGGGGTGGAAATGGCGAAATTTCAAACATGCACAAATGCCTCTTTTTTGGAGAATGAAAGGAAATGAGTACCAACTTAGGCTGGTATCTAAAGAAATTCCTATGCCTTGGAATTGGCCTGTGGAGGTGAATTATCTTGAAGCTAAGGCTTTTTGTAATTGGAAATGTGACAAAACGAGTAGGAATTATCGACTGCCTACCGAGGCTGAATGGTATCGCTTACATGAGGTCTCGGGTTTAAAGGATGTCATGGACTGGGATAATGCTCCGGGAAATATTAATCTTGAACATTTTACGTCGCCTTGCCCGATAGATATGTTTCAACATGGCGATTTCTACGATGTTATAGGGAATGTGTGGCAGTGGACGGAATCTCCAATATCTGGATTCCCTGGATTTAAAGTACACTCAATGTACGATGATTTTTCTACGCCTACGTTTGACGGGAAACATAATCTGATAAAAGGGGGGTCTTGGATATCTACGGGTAACGAGGCTACGCTGCATTCCAGGTATGCTTTTAGACGTCATTTTTATCAACATGCAGGTTTTAGATACATCGAATCGGATGCGGTTCTGAATATACAAAACGCAGATTATGAGTCTGATGATGAGATTTCTTTTTCATGTGAATCTAACTGGGGTGGAGGCGATGCGCTTAAGTCAAATTTCCAAAAGGAATTGGCAGATATAGTTCGGTCTGTTTTGAATGAAAACAGGGATCTTTGTATACTGGATTTAAATGCGGATACTGGCCGATTGGCCTTTGAATTGGCTAAACATTATGATGATGTCACAGCATTAGATTTTACTGCACGTATGATTCGTATACCTATTCAGTTGCAAGAACATGGATTTGTGCGATACACAATGAAAGATGAGGGTGAACTGGTGTTCTACAGGGAGGTTCTTTTGTCTGATTATGGTCTTGACAAAACAAAAGATAATGTTTTGTTCATGCAGGCGGATGCAATGAACCTTAATCCTAATTTCACAAATTTCGACTTGATTGTATTGCCTTTATTACTGGAGGAATTGCGTGATCCAAAAGATTTTTTATTGGATATACACGAACGATTAAAAGAGAAGGGTTTTCTGGTGATTGCTTCTACGTATGAGTGGAATCTGTCGGTAACACCTCGTGAAAACTGGCCGGGTGGATTCAAACAGGATGGCGAACCGGTAACTTCTTTTGAAGGAATACATACTTTACTTGATCCTCAATTTGATTTAATTAGTAATGATAAAGAGCTTTACTTAACACTGCCAAAGTCTTCGCGCTTAACTGAAAAAAGAAAGGTGCAGATCAGTGTTTGGAAGAGAAAGAAATAGCAACGCATAAGTGTTTTAGTGTTTGTGTGTTTGTAAACAATTTCAAAAGAGCATTAATTATAAATTGATGCTCTTTCTCTTTCTTATTGGTTTTTGTCGTATAAAGATTATTGGCTTTAATGGCAGCTTAGATTCATTATTTGTCGTATTGACAAACAGTTAAACCTTTTTTATTTGTTGCTTCGGTCGGAGTTGATTACTTTTGCATCTGAAAATTAAAATTAGACACATGCACAAGCCAGATAGCTTAATCTTTGATATGGATGGAACTTTATGGGATAACGTGGATTCTTATGTTATTTCATGGAATATTGCTTTTGAGAAAACGGAACACAACAAAATAATCGGACGGGATGATATTCTCGGCTTAATGGGAAAAGAAGCAGCGGTTATGCTCAAAACTCTTTTACCGGATGACTCTGAAGAGGAACATAACAGGGTGTTCGAACAGGTCACAAAAGCTTACCAGCAATTAGTGCCTACAATGAAACCGATAATTTTCGAGGGTGTTCACGATGGACTCGAAAAGCTATCTGCTAAGTACAAACTCTTTATGCTGAGCAATTGTGAAGAAAATGGTTTGGTGAATTTTATGAATCATACTAAAACAAGACATCTTTTCACTGATTATATGGAACATGGCATGAACTTGAAGCCTAAGAGTTTTAATATGAAGTTGCTGGTAGAAAAACATGGTCTTCAATATCCTGTTTATGTTGGTGATACAGAGTCGGATAGTAAATCGTCTCAAATTGCAGATGTGCCCTTTGTATTTGTTACGTATGGATTTGGGACAACAACAAATTATGCAATGAAATTTGATTCTTTCCCTGAACTGACTGAATACTTTATAAACTTATAATATCTTAAATCATGCAAAGTAGCTTTATAATAACAGTTATTATTGTTTATTTTTTGGTGTTGATGCTTATCTCTTACCTAACCAGTAGAAAGAGTTCTGATAACGATGCGTTCTTCAGGGCAAACAAAAAATCTCCTTGGTATCTTGTTGCTTTTGCAATGATTGGTACTTCTATCTCAGGTGTTACCTTTGTTTCGGTGCCGGGAATGGTAAGAAATCTGGACATGTCTTACATGCAAATGGTTCTAGGCTTTTTTGCTGGATATCTGGTAATTGCTTATGTGCTTTTGCCCTTGTATTACAGGTTAAATTTAACTACAATATATGGGTATCTCGATCAACGGTATGGAAAAACTTCATATAAAACGGGGGCGTGGTTCTTCTTGCTTTCAAAATTACTTGGAGCTGCTGCTCGGTTATACTTGGTTGCTCTTATTCTGCAAGTACTGGTTTTTGATGCATGGGGAGTGCCTTTCGTGGTTACAGTAATTGGTATAATTCTAGTAATCTGGTTATATAGTTTTAAAAGTGGCATCAAAACAATTATATGGACGGATACAATTCAAACGGCCTTGTTTCTCATTGCTCTTGTGCTGATTATTTGGCAGTTGGGAAGATCCATGAACATGAACATTGGTGAATTGACTTCTGCTATTGTTAAAAGTCCTCATTCTCGAATATGGGTTTTCGATGATTGGGTGAGCACACAGTACTTCTTAAAGCAATTCTTTAGCGGTATGTTCATTACAATTGTGATGACAGGACTCGATCAGGATCAGATGCAGAAGAATCTGACTATTAAAAACTTGAGAGATGCTAAGAAAAACGTAATTACTTACGGGTTTGCATTTATTCCTGTAAATTTGTTGTTCTTGTCTTTAGGGGTTTTATTATTGGTTTTTGCGCAGCATAATAATATATCTTTACCGGAAATATCGGATAATATCTTGCCTTATATTGTGAGTAATCATTTAGGCTCGGTTTCTTTGGGTATTTTTGTGGTTGGAATTGTGGCCGCTGCTTTCTCTAGCGCGGACTCGGCATTGGCTGCACTTACTACATCCTTTTGTGTGGATATTCTGGGTATGAAGAATGAGGAAAAGAGTAATGTTGTTGAGAAACAGAACATTAAAACGAGAAGAATAGTGCATGTTGCAGTAAGTGCTGTCTTTGTTATTGTTATTCTAATTATCCATTCAATTGGTTCGGATAGCATTATCAACGCAATATATAAATTAGCATCATATACGTATGGTCCTTTGCTTGGATTGTACTTTATGGGCTTATACTCAAAGATTAAACCTATCGACAAATATGTTCCGTATGTGGCGGTGGCATCTCCTATAATTTGTATGGCTATTGAAATAGCTTTCAAACAATTGCTAAATTATCAGGTGGGTTATGAATTACTTCTTATCAATGGTGCTATAACAGCTTTTGGTCTATGGGTATTATCTAAGAATAACAAGCAAAACCTTTCAATAGCAAAGTAAGGTCTCATTTAGAAAACAAGAAAGATTATGAATATAAAAAGTGCAGAATTTGTAATAAGCAATACTGATTTCCGAAAATGTCCGCAGGATGAATTGCCGGAATATGCTTTCATTGGAAGATCAAATGTAGGGAAATCATCGCTTATTAATATGATTACAAACCAAAAAGGGTTGGCAATGACATCATCAATGCCGGGAAAGACAATGTTAATAAACCATTTTATTATCAACAATGAATGGTATCTGGTCGATCTGCCTGGATATGGTTACGCGCGTCGTGGAAAGGAAAACAGGGATAAGTTACGTAAGATAATTGAGGATTATATATTATATCGTACTCAATTGATCTCGTTATTTGTACTTATTGATATCCGACACGAACCTTTGAAAATTGATCTGGAATTTATCGAATGGCTGGGAGAAAATGGTGTACCTTTTACTATAGTGTTTACAAAAATTGATAAAGTAAGTGTAGGAAGATCGCAAATTAACGTGGAAACATACAAGCAGAAGCTTTTGGAAACATGGGAAGAACTTCCAATCATATTTTTAACTTCATCTGAAAAAGGACAAGGAAGAGACGAGATTCTTGACTATATTGAACAGATTAACAAAGGATTAAAAAGCAATCAATTATAATGATACTTCAAAATCCTTTGTTGAAAGGTATCTTAATGCTTTAACAAAATAATCAGTAAACATTAACAAAATAGACGAATTACTTTGTTAAAGGGATTTTTAAATATTAACTGCGTCGCGGTAGAAATCAAGCGCTTCAAAGATCAATTCCTTATTTGCCGTTTGATTGATGTTTACATTTCCAATATCAGATAAAAGTGTGAAGTTGATTTCATCTCCTTCATTCTTTTTATCGTGTGTCATAATTTCATATAACTTTTCATATTCATCGCAAGTTATGCTCAGATATCCGTAATGTTGTTGGATAAAATGAATGGTCTTCTGTAACTTTTCTTTAGGGAATCCACATAGTCTGTGAGAAAGATACAGCTCGGCAATCATTCCCCAAGCTACAGCATAACCGTGAGGAGCAGGCTTTTCAATAATAATAGAATAGCTCTCGAAAGCGTGACCAATGGTGTGACCTAAATTCAATGCTTTACGAATATTCTTCTCAAATGGGTCCTTTTCTACAATATGTTCTTTAATCGAAACTGAACGGAACAAGAGTTCATTTAATTCTTCATAATTGATGTGCTCAAAATCGAATGTCAATAATTTCTCCCAATCGGTTTGAGAATGTATAAGTGAATGTTTCAACATTTCTGCATATCCCGAAAGTATAGCTTCTAAAGATAGTGTCTTGAAGAAATCTGATGAGATAATAACATTCTCAGCCGGATAAAAAGCTCCGATCTCATTTTTGTAGCCTTCAAAATTTATACCTGTCTTTCCGCCTACAGCTGCATCTACAGCTCCTAACAGTGTTGTTGGAATATTTATATATTTGATCCCTCTTTTAAATGTTGCGGCTGCAAATCCTCCCATATCAGTAATCATACCTCCGCCTAAATTAATAAGCAAAGAATGACGAGTTGCATTGTTTTCTGTAAGATGTTTCCAGATAACAGAAAGATTATCAAGGTTCTTGTTAGTGTCGTTTGCTGCAATAACAATTCTTGTTGCTGTTTTAACCTCAGGAATTGATTCTATCAGAGGAAAGCATTTTTTACTTGTGTTTTCGTCTGTTAACACAAAAAGTTTATCGTATCGTATTGATTGAATAATCTTTTGAGTATCTTTTGATACAGAATTGCTCTTAATAATTGTTTGCATAATTGATTTGAAGCGGCTGAAGTTGTTTTGTTAATTCTTTTTTATTGCGTTGTATAATTCTTCCTGAATACGCTCGCGAATATTGAGCGAAGATTGTTTGTTGGGTGATCTCGAAGGAAATACACGATTGGATAGGAAGATATAAATCATATTGTTTGTGGGGTCTACCCAAAAAGATGTACCGGTAAAGCCTGTATGTCCATAAACAGAAATTGGGGTTTGGGGACTACAAGGACTGTAATTGCTGTTTTGTAAATCGGGTTTGTCAAAACCTAATCCTCGTCTGCTTTTGCTGCTTTTTTGAGTCGTGAATAGTTGTACTGTCTTTTTACTTAGAATTTGTTCACCACCATATTCTCCGTCGTTTAACCACATCTGAAATAGTTTAGCCAAATCATTTGCACTGGAAAATAACCCGGCATTTCCTGAAATTCCACCAAATAGAGCGGCTCCTTCATCATGAACATAACCTCTGATTTGCTGCTTCCGAAAGAAAGGATCATTTTCAGTAGGGGGAATATTGTCAATCGACATGTGTTTTAAAGGTTGAAAAGTAGTGGTTGTCATTCCCAGTTTATCGTAAAAATTCTTTTGTACAAATGTATTCAAATCTGTTTTGCTGATACTTTCTACTGCCTCTTTTAACAGCATGAAATTAAGACAGCTGTACTCATATCTGCCTCTCCTTCTAAGATCTGTATCGATGACTTCTTTGAGCAACTTGTCGTGCATTTTATCACTTGCATACAATTTATCTGCTACTGGCATATAAAATGTACTTGATTCTTCATTGGATATCAGATCAGTTATAAATTCATAGTCTGTTCTGCCCCAAGCTCCTGCATAGTAGGCGTTAAAAATACTTGATTTTTTACCAAACAATGGTTCGGAAGTACTATTGAGATCCATAGCAAACTTATAGTAAGGAATAAATGAAATAATTCCTGATTCGTGAAATAGTAATTCTCTGATAGTAATACTTGATTTATTACTATCCTTGGTTTCAGAAACAAATTTGCTGATGGGGTCTTGTAAACGAAGACTGTTATCATCATAGAGTTTCATGATTGCGGGTAGGGTAGCAGTGGTTTTAGTAACTGATGCCAGGTCATAGACTGTTTCAGAAGTGACTTTTGGACTATTTCCATACTCAAAATTACCAAATGCTCTATCGTAAATTACTACTCCATCTTTTACAACCATTACGTAACAACCGGGATTGGCTTTTTGACGAATACTTTCTAATGCTATTTTTTCAACTCCGTCGAATTTTTCAGAAGATATGCCTACTTCTTCCGGCATAGAATATGCAAGTCGTATTTTTTCTGTTTTTTCCCCGGTCCCGACTAAATATTTCCCCGCGTCTAAAGGTAATTTACCAGTTATTTCAATCCCACCAAAGATTCCCTGAGCTGCACTTTTTTGTGCTTTATCTGTATTGTCGTATGCCAATAAAACGGAATTTGCTTGTCCTACTGTATTGTTGAATTGATTGATTTCGCTTGGGTCTGTAAAGAAAACAATAATAGAGTTTTTATTATTGGTTAATCGATGCAAAGAATCTACATCGTCTGAATTAATATTGTGAATACCATAAATGATAATATCGAATTCCATCAATTCTTTCTCTATTTCAGGAAGTTCCAAAGTCGAAGAAACATGAAATGATGATACATCGGCGTACTTTTTTAGTGTTTTTTGAAAAACATTATTGCTTGATGCTCCAATTGAAACAACAGCAATCTTGTTTTTATCCAATCCTTTCACAGGAATTAGATTCTCTTCGTTTTTTATCAGAGTAAGTGAGCTTTCATATAATTTTTGTTGTAACCACGAAGTGTAGGTTGATGTAACATTCTTTTTTAGAGAATTTATGTCGATAGGTTTGAAGTTTTGTGCGTCAAGGATATATTTATATGTTAGTATTCTCTTTACTTTTTCTTCCAGAATTTGTTCTGAAATTGAACCGTTTTCAATGGCTTTTTTTACCGAATTTATTTCACGATCTAAATTAGGAACTCCTAAAATAATATCGTTTCCTGCCAATAAGGCTTTCACACTCATATTCTGCTGATTAGAAACGCCTTTCATTGCCATGCCATCAGTGAATGTGAGTCCGGAAAATCCCATTTCTTCATGAAGCAATTTTTCGCCAATACTCGGTGTCAATGATGCTGGTAATCCCTTGGTCTTTAGTTCTGGAACGTTCAAATGTCCAATCATCATACCTGATAATCCGGCATCAACATATCTACGAAATGGATATAGCTCAACTTCGTCTAATCGGGCACTATCATGCGGAATGGTGGGCAATGTTTTGTGAGAATCCTCTGACGTATCTCCATGACCTGGAAAATGTTTTGCTACTGACATAACTCCTCCATCTTCTAAACCACGCGCAAAAGCAATGCCTTTTAAAGCTACGTTTGAAGCGTCGTTCCCAAATGATCGGGCACCAATAATGGGGTTTGATGGGTTTGTATTAACATCAACAGAGGGGGCAAAGTTAACGTGAATGCCCATTTCTTTACATTGACGTGCAATCTCTTTTCCGTAAAGATAAATTAAACTGTCATCTTGAATGGCGCCTAACATTCTGTTTTTAGGAAATATTGGCGCGTCTCGTAAACGCATCGATAATCCCCATTCGCCATCTAAAGCAATAAGTAATGGTGTCTTGGAAATACTTTGAGCGAAATTAGTCAACTCTGCTTGAGTTGCCATGGTTCCTTTACCAAACAATAATCCACTCACTTTTTTTCCCTTGATATATTCTTCAATTCTATTTTTCCAACTCTTGTTCGTTTCGACAACAGGCATGAATAATTGACCTATTTTCTCATCAAGCGACATGCTATTATAAACAGAATCAACCCATACCGATACCTGGGTTGCATTTGAATTATTTACTAAATTAGTTGTTTTTTGTGCTGAGACTGAAATAGAGTAAATCAATATCGAACACAATAATATTATGAATTTTTTCCTCATTATCTACCTGCCTTTTCTAAAACTACATTTATCATTCCAACATAAACGCCTCTTCCGTTTGTTTGCTGAATCATTACTTTTTTCCCTTCTATATTTTCTACAAATTCTGGTTCTTTCATAAATGTGTGACTGTGACCGCCAAGAATAATATCAATATTTCTGGATTCTTGAGCCAACTTTAAATCATTCCCAATTCCTAAATGGGAGAGACAAATAACAATATCGCACTTTTTATTCAACTTTAAATCGGTTGCTAAGTCGCTGGCAATTTTATATGGTGACAGATATTTGATCCCTTTATATAATTGTTCGGCAATCAATCCCTGTGGTTGAATGTTTACTGCGATAACACCAATTTTGACACCATCTTTATTGATAATGATATATGGTTTAATCAAACCGTCTAGTTGGGTCCCGGTAAATACATAATTGCTGCTTATGAATGGAAAATTTGCTTTTCTAATAACTTTCTCTAACTCATCTAAACCGTAATCAAATTCGTGGTTACCAATTGTCGCAGCATCATATTTCATCATGTTCATAGCTTCAATCTCGACTTTTCCTTTAAAGAGATTAAAGTAAGGTGTACCCTGCAAGAAATCTCCGGAGTCAAAAAGAAGCACATTCTTGTTGTCCGATCTTACTTGATCAACAAATGAGGCTCTGCGTACAACACCACCCATGTTTGGAGCTGAATTATCGGTCGCCGGCACCGGTTCAATGCGACTATGTGAATCGTTGGTATGAAGAATAACTATATTCTTTTGTGCAAACAATGCACTGGTAAATGTTAGGAATATAAATATGAATAAATATATTTTTGTATGGCTCATATAGCTGATAATTAATCTTGAATGGTTATTCTTCCGTCTAGTTTCGACGAAATCTTATTACCTATTTTTGTTTGTTCTATAATGTATTCAATCATGATGTCACGAAGTGTAACTCCTGTGTTTAATCTCTTTTCGGCATCTTTTAATGCTTGCATATTATCGTTGCCTTCTGCTAGATAATCGAGAGTGACAATTTTATATATCCTGTTGTCATCCACTGGCTTACCGTCAATCGTTACGTCTAAAACCATTTTGTTCTTTATTGTCATCCTTACATTTCCTGAAATTCCGGCTCCACCAATAACTGCGTATGAATTAAATACTTTTTTTAAGCTAGATCCTTTCAACTCAAGAAATGTAATGGCATTGTCAAACGAATATATTTCGTAAAGATTGCCAATGGTTAGTTTGCCTTTAGGAAGGGCAGCCCTGTGACCATGAACATTCATTAATGCTAGATCGGCGCCGTTTTCCAAAAATTCATCACCATAGGATTTCATAACGTCAGAAGTGAGATTGGTAAGCAAGCTCTCAGGACGTTTATATGTCATATAGTCCTCTGATTCGCCAATTACAACATTCATTTCTTTATCCAAATCAACTTTATAAGTGTTTACCAATAATTGCATTGGCAAATTGGGAGAACGATCAAAAGTGGAATCCAGAGCAACGATTGTTGCAGTCATTTCTGAAATTTGATATTTTGACTTGCAGGAGAATAGGGTGACTGCAAAAATCGAGAAAATAATAATTTTAGATTGAATACGAGTAAGGATTTTCATTTTATACCTATTGTAGTTTCGTAAAAATAATAATCCAAAAATACTTTTATTTTTCGTAATAATCAATACTAGTATGTAAAATGGAATATTTATTTATCAATCATATTGTGGTTAAAAAAAATATTCATATCTTTGCATCCGCTTTGCGCAATCTCTGTCGGCTCGAATCCGTTATATTGCGTTCTCAAAACGTTAAACATTAACATAAAGCTCTACAAATTATGAATTTAATTAAAATAGCAGAAGATTCTTTTGCTGCGGAAAAAAAGGAATTTCCTAAATTTAAAAGTGGTGACACTATTACTGTTGCATATCGAATTGTTGAGGGTAGTAAAGAACGTATTCAGCAATATCGCGGAGTTGTAATAAAAATATCTGGTCACGGCGAAGCAAAACGTTTTACAGTACGTAAAATGTCTGACAATATCGGAGTTGAACGTATATTCCCTATGAATTCTCCTTTTATTGATAGCATCATACTTAACAGTGAAGGTAAAGTTCGTAGAACAAAATTATACTATCTTCGTGCATTACGTGGAAAAGCTGCACGTATCAAAAAGAAGATTTATTAATGATAATTTCATTTTGATAAAGAAAAGACTGCTATTTAGCAGTCTTTTTTATTTTCAAATGTTAGTGATTATATTTGCATAAATAATCATCAGAAATGTTTCATAAAACTGAAGGTATAGTGCTTAGCTGCGCGACTTACAACGATAAGTTTTCTATTGTGCATGTTTATACAAAGGAATTTGGAAATGTTTCATACCTTCTACCGCGCTCAAAAAATAAGCGCTCAAAATTAAAAACATCTCTCTTTTTCCCTCTTTCGGTACTTGACTTGGAGGTCGAACATTTACCGCTCAGAGATATTCAAAGATTAAAAGAAGCTGAACGGCAATTTCCTCTTTATGAATTATGCACAAATCCTTCTAAGATTTCCATATCTTTTTTCCTTTCGGACTTCTTAACCAAAGTGTTGAGGGAAAGCGAAGGCAATCAATATCTTTTTTATTACCTCAAACAATCGATTACTATATTGGAAAACTTGTCGAGGGGTTTGGCAAATTTTCATATTGCATTTTTATACAGGATGACTGGGTATATGGGTATCGAACCAAAATTGGATAATCATAATAAAGCATCTTTTTTCGATCTAATGAGTGGCGAATTGGTGGAATCTCATCCTTTTCATTCTCATTTTCTTGATAAAGCTCAAAGTAAGTATCTGCAGAGGTTGAGCAGAATAAACTTCAGAAACATGCATTTATTCAAACTATCTCGTGCCGATAGAAATATTATCATAGATAACATGATAACTTACTACAGATTGCATGTGTATGATTTCCCGATTCTAAAATCGTTGGAGGTGCTTAGGGAATTGTTCTGATTTCTCTAATCTAAAAGATTGTATACCTGAAAAATAATTAATCGACCTGTTGTGTCAATAGAAAAACTATCGCCTAAAGATTCGTTCAGAGTCCCTTGCCACCAGTTTGTTAGAGCGCGGTCGACTAACTCAAACCTTAGTCCTTTCGTTGAAATTATCTTGGAATCAATACTGAAAATAGATAGCTTTTCTCCTTTATAACTTTCAAATGTTGTGTTTGAATTAATGGGTGTAAAAATGCCATAATTTGTCAGCATTCTGACATTAGCAATGTTTACATATTCTGCTAAAAGAGAAATATTTCCAATGGTGTGGTCTTCTCTTTTGCCTGTCCCGCCTATAATAATAATGTCTTTTTTCCCTTGAGATACACAAAACCTTACGGATTTGGTTAAATCATTCGTTTCTTGATCTGGATCACGATGTAAGATATGTGCAAAACGCGACTTGTACTCTTCTGAAATCGAATCGCCATCGCCTACAATAGCATCAGGAATGCCGCCATCAGAAATAAAATCGTTGGCGGCACCATCGCAACAAACAATGTATGATGCTTTTTTTAAATATCTTAAAGGTATGTCATGATGTGGAAATCGACCTTTAGCAATGATCACGACATATGCCTTATCTTCACGAGTCCAATTATTAGATATCGACGAAGATTGTATAGGGTTTTCTTTAATTTCTTGCACTTATTGTTTTAATCTTACGAAAATTAGTCTTTTAAATAATATTCTATTGTACTAACAACACGAACATTCTTAATATATGGGGTGTTGGCATCTCTGTCGGTAATTGAAAACTGACCTTGATTGGCACTTTTTATCTTACCTAGCTTACTGTTCGAATCTTTTGCAAATTTTTCGGCCGATGCTCTTGCATTTTTTGTGGCTTCTTCAATCATCTGGGGCTTAATATCGTTCAACTTTGTAAATTCGTATTGAGTAACATATTGATAATCACCACCGGTTACAGCAATTCCTTGTTTCAAAAGTTCGCCTTGTTCACTCATTAATTTACGAACTTGATCTACACTACTCGATGTGACCGTAATTACTGATGTTATATTATATCGATAGGTGGGATTATTTGCGTTATAACGTTCGGCTTCCATATCAATAACTACTGGAGCTGAAATACTTATCTCTTCTTCTTTTATACCATTGGCTTTTAGAAATGATACAATGGCGTTATTCTTTATTTTTAAATTGTCATACAACGAATTCAAATCATTGCCGACTTCCTTAAAGGGTAATGGCCAGATTACTCGATCGGCTGGGACTTCCATTTCTGCGAGTCCTTTAACATTTACTGCTCTGTCTCTCTCAGAGAATATTTTAACGCCACTTCTTACGGCTAATCCGAGTAAGAGAAGACCTAAAGCGACAATCAACGATTCAATGATTCTGTTTTTTTCCATAATAGTAATTTATTTGTTTCAAAATTTAGTGTAATTGATAATTAAACAATCTTAATGATTAAAAGTTGTATGATTGTTTATTCTTGATAATTTTCAACTTTAGCGGAATAATCTGTGATTTTACGCGACTTTCTATACTCTATATAGAAATCTGTGTCGACATAAACCCGCATTAGCTTGTCTAGTCTGTAAAATATATCGCGCAGTTCTTCAATAAGGACTGATAGTGTTTTGTTTTTGGATGAACGTTCTGCAATAAGTTTTTTTGGATCGTCTACAATCGATACATAGGCTTTTATTTTTGAATTTGCATTATTTATGTCTTCTGTTGTTAGCCCGTATTCTAATAAATCGTGAGCGATATGGGAAATTATATTGTTTAATCGGATAAGTCGCTGTGGAAGAACACTGTCCTGCATTTTGTTTAATATTCCCTTGCTTACATTTAATTTGTCGTGAAGGGTAGTATTGTCTATATCAAGAGCATAAACACTAGCGGGACCGGTAACTTTGAGGATCGCACTGATTGCTTCTGCCTTGGCCTTGACTTTGTCTTGAGTGACGTTTATTGTACTGATAACAGGTTCTTTACTTACTGATTCTAATTGCGACAAATTCGATTCTAACTTGTCCATTTCAATTTTAATTGCAGTGTTGTTTATCCAAATGGAACGATAGGCATTCATTTTAGTGAATGTGGAAAATGCCATGTATGAGTAATTCTGATCGGCTGTATTCATGTCTCGACCTGTTTAGGTTCATAAATTTTGCTAAAATATTCAATTGTTATTATATGGGAAAGCTAATCAAGTTAAATATACTTAAATTGGGTGGTAATCTTAATTATGTTGTCATTACAGTCATCTCAATCTCAATGCAACTTCAATTGCTAAAATATACTAAATTATCGCCGACTTCTTTTATTTAATAATTAACGTGCAAGATTTACTTGTTTTCAATTTTCAATTTCGGATAATTTTTGCTCTTGTAACATAATACTTCTCCATTTGAAATATCCAAATACTGCAATTATCGCGTAAATTGCATATAGGATTGCTGTTGGCGTAAGTCCTTTCCAAAAATATAACCAACTTGATATCAAATCTACAATTACCCATACCCACCATTGTTCAATGTATTTGTTTGCTAGCATCCACATTGCTAGTATGCTAAGGGCTGTTGTAAGACTGTCGCCATACGGGACGGGACTATCGGTGAATTTGATGAGTACAAAGGCTATCATTATAAATAACGCAACGGTCACCAAAAGCATTCGGAAATAATATTGCTTTGGGGTACTGGAAATTGGGAGTGTGTCTTCACTTGATTCTCCTTTACTCCATTTTATCCATCCATAAATTCCTGCAAAAAAGTAATAAAACTGGATGCCCATATCGGCATAAAATTTACCGTAATAGTAAATAATAATATAGACAATGGGCATAATAACGCCAATTGGCCATAACCATTTACTTGCCTTATACTCGTAGTAGATATAAAGCAACCCAATGATTACTCCAATTATTTCAAACCAAATGGATTGGAAAAATAGCATTTTTGTTCTCTTTGTGTAAATTCAAAATCCCCTGATAAGGGGATTTTGAGGTGATATATTAAAAATTGATTGTCATTCTCATTAAAAAATTTCTCGTGGCTTGTGGATAATAACCAACATAATTGATCGTACTGCCGTCCTCAAATGTGTCGGTTGCTGCCCAACCATTGGCTACATACTCGGAGTTGAATAGGTTGTTTATATATCCTTGTACTGAAATTTGACCAATGGGGGTGTTCCTAAATGTATATCCTACAGTAAAATTACTTACAAAATAGGGGTCGATCGATTTCAAATCGTTACTGGTGTTGTCTAAATATTGCTTGTCGACATACTTTCCAAGAATATTGAATATCCACGCAGAAGTGGGTTGATAAGTGAGCCCAATCGCACTGACAATATTAGGGGAATAGGATATGTTGGTCTTGTCATATTTTTTTGAAATCTGACCAACCCACTCATAATCACTCGAATTGGTGTATTGATCAAAATAGGCAATGTAGTTCTTTATCTTATTCTGACTGAAAGTGGCGTTTGCATCAAACCTGAATTTTTCAACAATGGGGATACTTGCTTCTATCTCAATTCCTCCGCGATAACTGTCTTTTACATTTTCCATTAATTTGTAACCTACATCATTTTGTTTACCGGTCTGAACCATTTGATTGTTATAATCCATGAAATATAGGTTGGCACCTAAATGAATCCCATTGTCACCGTTGAAACGATAGCCTAACTCATAGTCTATCATTCTCTCGGGAAGAATGGGTGTGGGATCGGTACCTTTTGCTCCGTCTTTTAAGTCGGCTCGCAATGGTTCTCGCTGTCCTACGGCTACGGATGCATATATTTGGTTCTCATTATCTAATTGTGCAAATAGTCCTGCTTTGGGATTCAAGAAGTTGTAGTTGTAATTTCCATTCATTTCTACAAAGTCTTTGTCAATTCCTTTCAGAAAATAGTTTATATAACGATATTGCAGATCGCCAAAAAGTGAGATTATTTTGGTGAGTTGGTATTCGCCTTTCGCAAAAACATTGAATTCTTTTTTCTTGCCGTTGTTTCTATACCATTCATATTCTTTGGTGTTGATGTTTTGATTCCATTTTATCCAGGGAAGTTTACCGTAGTGATCACCGTCATAGAAACTATATAAAGCGCCTGTATCAAGGTGCAATTTGTCTTTATTATAATTGATGGAGACGTTGCCAAAATAGAAGTCGTTTACCATCAATTCTTGTTTAATGATATCTGAATACTCATGGGCTACGCCGTTAATTGTCTGATTGATAAGGCCAAAATCTGAGTATTCTTTGTCTTCTCTGTAGTTTTCGTAATATCCAAAACCGTGATTGTAATTTAATCCGGCGTTTAACGATATGGCTTCGTTCAATTGGCGACTATAAATAAGCTGGGCAATATTGGAGAAGTAGTTATCGGTCTCATTGTCATAATATAACCGATTACCGGCTTCATCAAAATATTCACCGGCTGGATTATACCTGCGCCCGTATTCTGAATCTTTCATCTGATCTTCGCTTACTCCTTCCCACGTAATTCCTGTATGCTGATTGCCATTGATATAAACAAGGCGGATCAATTGGTCGTCGGTGTAGTGGGAGAGGGATGAGTAGAAATTACTATGGTCGACTTTACCATTACGAATATATCCTTTTCCAGTATTTTGAGAATAGCGGGCATCAAACGATAGCCCGTTTTTGAGAATACCGGTTCCTCCGCTTAGTGTGGAGGAAAAGGTTCTGTAACTACCTATGGTTGTGGATGCTTCGCCGTATGCTTGGGTTCTTGCGCCGACAGTCTTCATTGATATGCTGGCACCAAATGCTGCTGATCCATTGGTGGAGGTTCCAACTCCACGCTGTACCTGAATACTTTGCAACGAATTTGAAATGTCGGGCAGGTTAACCCAGTAAACCTCCTGACTCTCCGGATTGTTCAAGGGCATCCCGTTGAGGGTTACGTTGATACGGGTGGCATCGGTACCGCGAATACGAAATGAGGTGTTGCCTAAACCTGAACCGTCTTCTGTGAATGAAACTATCGAGGTCAAGGTTTGTAATATCGAAGGAATGTTTTGGGCTGCATTTCGCTGTTTTATCTCTTCCGAGGATACATCGACAAATGTGACCGGTGTCGAAGATCCGGCACGCGTTGCTGCTACTACAACTTCTTCTAAATTAAATTGTTTTAAACTGTCAAATTGCATCTTTTGTGCAACTGAAACGGAACATAGCGCATATAGCGCCATGATTGTACTGAATACCTTTTTCATTTACATAATTTTTTTATGTGCATAGTTTTACTACACACTTATTTGTTAAATAAAAAAGGGGATTTAATTAAGATTGATACCTAAAAAGATGAAGAACTTAATATAAGTTCATTACTATTCCTACGCCGGCATTATCCGGATCAGGTTCATCGGGTATGATCTCAGCCTTTCATTAGAGGCACCCCTATTATCGTCACAAAGATAATCTTTTTTTATATATTGAATCCATTTCACCTTGTTTTAACATTTACTTTACACTTTATCTTGCAAATTCTTTGTAATTTCGTTAAATTATTCTGGTTATAAATTAATTAAACCAATTGGAGACAATTGAAAAATGACGGACGAAGAAAGAATACTTGCTGAAGATAAAATGATTGATGATGAATTTCAGGCATTGTTGAATGATTACCTGAGTTCTAACCATCGTAAGAAAGTGGATCTGATTACACGCGCTTTTAATTTCGCACGAGAAGCGCATAAAGGTACTCGCAGAAGATCGGGAGAACCTTATATTATGCATCCGCTTTCAGTAGCTCGTATTGTTTCAAAGGAAATGGGACTTGGATCTACATCAATTTCATCTTCATTATTGCATGATGTGGTGGAAGATACAGACTTTTCTGTCGAAGATATTCGTCTGATGTTTGGCGATAAAATCGCACAGATTGTTGATGGACTGACAAAGATTTCGCATGGCATGTTTGGCGAAAAAGTATCTGCTCAGGCAGAGAATTTCAGAAAACTCTTGCTTACTATGTCCGACGATATACGGGTTATCTTGATTAAGATTGCTGATCGTCTGCATAACATGAGAACTCTCTCTTCAATGGCTCCGGCTAAACAGTACAAAATTACCGGAGAAACAATGTATATATATGCTCCATTGGCGCATCGGTTAGGTCTTTTTGCCATAAAGACAGAACTAGAAGAGCTTTGTTTTAAATACGAACACCCGGACGATTATATTGATCTTACTAATAAAATTGTCCAATCTGCAAGCGAACGTGATCAAATCTATGAGAACTTTGCCAAACCGGTAAAAGTGGCAATCGATAAGATGAATATTAGTTATGAAATGAAGGCGCGTGTGAAGTCTGTATACTCTATTTGGAATAAAATGCAGAAAAAAGGCATCGAATTCGAAGAGGTATACGATCTGTTTGCCGTGAGAATCATCTTTGAATTTGAACCGGGAATGGATGAGAAAAAACAATGCTGGGACATCTATTCGGCCATTACTGATATATATAAAATTAGACCTGATCGTATTCGTGATTGGGTTAGTCACCCTAAAGCAAACGGATATCAGGCTCTGCACCTTACAGTTATGGGACCGGACGGGAAGTGGATAGAAATACAAATCCGAAGCAAACGAATGGATGATATCGCTGAAAAAGGATTTGCCGCACATTGGAAGTATAAAACAGAAGGTGTTGAAGAGGATAACGAATTAGATAAATGGTTGAAAACAATTCAGGAAATTCTTGCTAATCCTAATCCTAATGCAATAGATTTTCTCGATACTGTAAAAATGAACTTGTTCTCTTCCGAAATATTTGTTTTTACACCTAAAGGAGAAATTAGAACTTTACCACAGGGTGCAACGGCACTTGATTTTGCATATATAATACATACTAGAGTTGGTGATCATTGCCTAGGCGCAAAAGTTAATCATAAGTTGGCTCCTTTAAGTCAAGTTTTAAGGAGTGGCGATCAAGTAGAAATACTCACTTCGGAATCTCAATTCCCTCAACCTGAATGGCTTGGTTTTGTTACTACTGCAAAAGCCAAAACAAAGATCGAAGCGTCTTTACGTCGACAACGAAGGACAGTTGCAGAAAATGGTAAAAATATGCTTGAGGATTTGTTTGATGGAAAGGAAATAGATAGTGTTTCATACAATAAGATATTGAATTATTATCAAGTGGATAATAAGGAGATTCTGTATTATCTGATTGGTAATAATGAGATAGTGTTGCCTGAGTCGTCATCTGTTTTTTTTAATGTGAAAGTTCCCATTAAAAAACAGGATAATCTTTTTGTAAGGTATATGAAGCAGGCTATGAGTGCTATGATAAAGAGCCCTTCTGACCAAAAACACACAACTGAAACTGAAGAAGGTTTTATTTTAATTGATAGAAAAGCTATTTATCATTTGAAGGAAGAGAACTTTAAAAAGAATTTCATCGTACCTACTTGCTGTAATCCTCTTCCTGGAGATGATGTCTTTGGATATATCAATCAAAAAGAGGAGGTTGAAGTTCATAAAAGGTCATGTGAAAATGGAATGAAGTTAAAATCAAGCTTTGGCGACCGTATCATTGAGGTTTCTTGGGGTGATTACAGACAATATTCTTTCATGGCGACTATCGTCTTTTCAGGTATTGATCGCATAGGAATTTTGAATACGATTCTTTCCAAATTGACTGAAAACATTGTTGTAAACATTCAAAGTGTAAACGTCTCATCAAATGATGGTATTTTTGAGGGTAAATTAAATGTACACGTTCATAGTGCAGAAGATGTAACTTTACTATGTTCTAAAATAGCAAAAGTGGACGGTGTTACTACCGTCCACAGATCAGAGTTCAAATAATAGAACCTTTATCTTTTTCGTTTATATCTACCGAATAACAAGGAGCTTACTTTTCTTGTTGCAAATGTTAATAGCAATGGCTTTGCTATTTTCCATATAATCGATCCCATTTGAGAATAGCCTATCACTTTTAAAGTGTTTGCAACTCCAGTCAATCCTGATATATTATTTAGAAAGCCCATTGCTCCAAAAGGACTGGTAGGCGGTGCCATAGTACTCTTAGAAGATAGACCATCTGTTGTACTCATAAACTTATTCTTTATCGAATTAGTTACACCTTTTGTCAAAAGCATACCCCAATTATCAGATAAATACTGAATTTTATAGGATAATCGTTGACCGGAAATGATCTGCTCCTCTTTTAATCTTTTCTTTTCAAGTTGGAGTTTTTCGAGCGATGATAATTTATATGTTTTCATTTAATTATATGTTTTACTACCTTCCTCTTCGTCATTTTCAGTCAAGAAACTAACAACCTTGTTTGTAATGGATTTCTTAATAGGCTTTCTTAAAAGTAAAAGAATGATAATAAGAAATATATTTAAAAGTGCGACAAGTCCAAATCCAGCCCACAAACTCATTAGAATTTCTCCTAAATAGATTGCTAAAGTAATAGATGCAATAAATAAAACAAACAGAATAATACAAGCGAGTATTAAGCTGTATGTGGCTTCTGATGTGGCTTTACTTATTTTCTCATAAGCACTGAGTTTAGTAAGTTCAATAGTGTTCTTGACATATTTTGATACATCATCCTTTATTTCTTTGAACATTGTACTTGTATTTTCTTCTTCCATTGTTAAGGTTGTTAACAGAATCAATTATTAATGTGATAATTCTTTTTTAGCAATATCGGCAATATCGTCAATGTCTTCTTTCAAATCATTTACTTCAGATTTCCCTTTGTAAATAGCATTTTGAACACCAACTTTTACTTTATCTGCCAAAGCGTTTGCCTGATCTAACCATTCTTCTTTTTTGTCTGATGATAAAACATATCCTATTGCAGCACCCAGTGCTAGACCGATGCCTAAACCTAATAGTAATTTTCCGTCTGATTTCATAATTTTAAAATTTTATTGTTAATAGTATAGTTACATTTTATTGTACATTAAACATAGCAAAGTGCCGAATTAATCTTTGTAATAAACGTTGAAGAAGTGGTAATTGTTCAATCTTAATATTAACAAAGTTTCAAAATTCGAAAACTTCTCCAAATAGAGTTGCAGATGTATGACCATTTATCTTGACTTTTACAAAGTCACCAATGCGATTATTCTTTTTGTCGAAAATAACAACTTTATTTTGTTCTGTTCGGCCAAACAGTTGATCATGTGATCGTTTTGAAACACCTTCGACCAATATTTCAAATACTTTTCCCATATCTCGTTTATTACTTTCTTCTGACAATTTAAGTTGAAGATCAATAATTTCTTGTAAACGTTTTACTTTTACATCTTCGGGAATATTGTCTGTTAATTTGTTAGCAGCAAAAGTCCCCGGGCGTTCAGAGTATTTGAACATGAAAGCAGAATCGAAACCCACCTCGCGCATTAACGATAAAGTATCTTGATGATCCTCTTCAGTTTCAGAATGAAAACCACACATAATATCAGTTGACAATCCACAACCAGGAATAATCTGCTTAATGGCAGCTATTCTTTCCAAGTACCATTCTCTGTCGTATTTACGATTCATTAGTTTGAGCATTTTTGAGCTGCCCGATTGAACCGGTAAATGAATAAAGTTGCAAAGATTATTGTACTTAGCTATCATAGTGAGAGTTTCATCGGTCATATCTTTAGGATGTGAGGTTGTAAAACGGATGCGCATATTAGGTGCTTCTTTTGCAACCATTTCAAGCAATGATGGGAAGTCGACCGTTCTTTCATCATCTTTAAATAGATAGGAATTCACATTCTGTCCTAAGAGAGTTGCCTCTCTAAATCCCTTGTCACGCAAATCGCGCAATTCGTTCAGAATACTTTCAGGTTCTCTGCTTCTTTCTCTTCCACGAGTATAAGGCACGATGCAATATGTACAAAATTTATCACAACCACGCATAATGGAAATATAACCAGAGATGTTTGCACCACTTAATTTGAGTGGAATCACATCTTTGTAAGTTTCCGTTTTTGATAGTTCAACATTTACTACTTTATTCCCTTTCTCAGCAGAGCCAACCAGATTTGGCAAGTCGAGATAGGCATCAGGACCAATTACCATATCAACATTATTGTTTTCTATTAAGTCTGATTTCATTCTCTCAGCCATACAGCCTAGCACTCCGATAATAAGTTTTCCTTTGCGTTTCTTTTTGAGTGAGTTTAAATGTTCAAGGCGTTGAATCACACGTTGTTCTGCATTATCTCTAACTGAACAAGTATTAATGAAAATGGCATCCGCCTCCTTATCGTTATCCGTTAAAGTATATCCATCCATTTCCATTATTGATGCCACCACTTCTGTATCGGCAACATTCATTTGACATCCATAAGTTTCTATTAATAGTTTCTTATTTGGTGTTGTTTGTAAATCTGAATTCATTTCTTTTAAATCACTTATCAATTAAAAAATACCTTAAACAAGCTCTTAAATCTAAAAATTTGTAAATAGAGTTTATTTGAACTATCTTTGTTATGTCTAATTTAGTTAGTTATTTTCATAGTTAAAGTTTTAGCTTTTAAGTCGAGAGGATCTGTGAAGTTGCTCTCGACTTTTTACTTTCTAAAACCCTGTAATATTGTTTTTTTTTACTACTTTTGTTGTGATGCAAAAGTACTAAAAATATGGATATTTCAGAGATTATTTCCTTTTTAATTGGATTAGTTATTATCTTTGGCGGGGTTATATTTGAATATGCCAAACAAAAGCAAGAAAATAAGAATTCCACTAATACAGATGAATCTATACCTTCAGTACCACCTATCGTCTATCAGAATCCAGAGAGGCAATTTCAGCAAAGAACGGTTAGACGAGGAATTCCCAATAAGCAAGAAGCTGCTAATGTAAATACTCACGAACAAGTTGATCGCCCTTTAAGGAAGTCGATATTTCAGTCGTCGATAAATTTGACTACAGATTATAGTCAATATTCCGATGAAGCCGAAAGAAGTATTTTCACTGCAGACGATTCTATTCCTATGCAATTAGAAGATTCAGAAAAGCCTGATGAGATGTTTCGTCGCTCTCACCCTCTAATTCAGTCGATTAGAGGTGATGGAATGGAAGAATTAAAGAAAGCCGTTATTTACTCAGAGATACTAAAACCGAAGTTTTAAGAAAAAACAAACAATAAATAAAAATTATAGATTAATATGGCGTTAAATTATGTAAGTGCGCAAGAAGCCGCAGCCCTTGTTAAAAACAATGACAACGTGGGTTTTAGTGGTTTCACGCATGCCGGATGTCCTAAAGTTGTTCCGGCAGAAATTGCTAAACTTGCCGAAGCAGAGCATGCAAAAGGCAATCCCTTTAAGATTGGAGTTTTTACCGGAGCATCAACAGGTGATTCCATTGATGGCACATTATCAAGAGCAAAAGCCATCAAGTTTAGAACTCCTTATCAAACTAACAAAGATATGCGTACAGCTATCAACAATGCAGAGTTTGAATATTTTGATTTACATTTATCTCAGCTTGCGCAAGAGATTCGTTATGGATTTCTGGGAAATATTGATGTTGCTATCATTGAGGCATGCGATATCAGTGAAAACGGAGAAATAATACCAACTACCGGTGTAGGAATCAGTCCCACTATCTGTCGTTTAGCAAAAAAAGTTATTGTTGAGCTTAACAAGCAAGTTCCATCGAGTTTAAAAGGAATTCACGACTTATATGAATTAAAAGATCCACCATATCGTAAAGAAATTCAGATTTTTAATGTAAACGATAGAGTAGGAAAAGAATATATTAAAGTAGATCCATCAAAAATATATGTAGTTGAAACAGATAGAGATGGTGAAGGAAGTGGTTTTGCTCCCGTAGATGATATTACAGCCAGAATTGGTCAGAATGTAGCCGATTTTTTTGTAGCCGAAATGGTTGCCGGTCGTATTCCCAAGACATTTTTACCCATTCAATCAGGAGTTGGTAATATAGCCAATGCCGTTTTAGCAGCTATGGGAAGTAATGATCAAATTCCTCGTTTCAATATTTACACAGAAGTAATTCAGGATGCTGTTATTGACATGATGCAAAAAGACAATGTTTCATTAGTAAGCGGATGTTCTTTGACTGTCAGCAATGAGGTATTGCATCAAGTTTTTGATGATATCAATTTCTATAAAGAAAGAATGGTTTTGCGTCCTTCTGAAATCTCAAATAATCCAGGTTTAGCACGTCGTTTAGGAATTATTGCTTTAAACACAGCTATTGAAGTTGACATATTTGGTAATGTGAATTCCACCCATGTTAACGGAATCAAGATGATGAACGGAATTGGTGGATCAGGCGATTTCACTCGCAATTCATATTTATCCATTTTCTTAACCCCTTCAGTAGCTAAAGATGGCAAAATAAGTTGCATAGTTCCAAAAGTTACTCACGAAGATCATAACGAACACTCAGTTAAGATCATTGTTTCGGAATATGGCGTTGCTGATTTGCGAGGTAAAGGTCCCCGTCACCGTGCTCAAGAGATTATTGAAAAATGTGCCCACCCAGATTATCGTCCTTTATTACATGAATATTTAAATAGAGGCATTAAAGGTCACATTCCTTTTGATATGTATTCTTGTTTTGCTTTCCACAAAGCATTTCAGGAAACAGGAAGTATGATAAATGCAGACTTTTCGATTTGATTTATAAGACAGTTGAAATATAAAGGGCATTGCATTTGCATTGCCCTTTTTTATGTCTACTATTTTGGTGATATTGAATGTGTTATAGCTGAGGGTTAAATGGAATATGTTTTTTGTCAGCGATTTGTTCAACGATTTCTTTAATTTGGTCTGCTACATCATGTGTATAATGTGCAAGAATAATTTCGTCCGTTTTATCGTTTTTAAGTTTTATTATATACCTAATTGTGACTTGTTGAATCGATTGAATATCATCCCAGTGGATGGTATGCACTTTTGATGTCAGATCAGGTTTAAGTGAAATTTTTTCCTCATCAATTTTCACAAAAGCCTTTCTGAAAGCCACTCCAAAACCTTTCATCATAAAAGCCAAGCCAAGTACTGCAAAGAAAATCAGATATGCCCAGTCGAAACCATCAAATCCCTTTTCGTCTTTTCCGCTTTCCAGAAAAAAGTATACTCCTACAACAAAAAACATTCCTCCGATAGTAAACGCAGTGTATGAGTTAATATCTTTCTTGTTTAAATTTATATTCAGTTCCATAATAATTTGGATGTTAAAGAGGATGATCCATCACGTTTGATGATGTAAGTTGTTAGACTTGATCGTGTAAGTCATCCCCCCTTTTTTTAATAAATAATTTTATTATTTAACAGTTTCTTTTCTATTAACCTTAGTTTTCTCTACAAATTTTTCAGCATTAGCATCCGTGATACTTTTTAATTCAGCTTGTAGTTTTTTGATTTCCAATCCTTGGTTTTGAATTGTTATGAGCAATGAATTCAATTCTTCATTATCCACATCGTCAGGATATTCCGATTTGACACGTCCAATCAAATCACTCAACACATTCATATAATTATTAAAAGCATCATAAGGTGTTGAATAAGGACTGAATTGGCTATGAACCGCCCCATCAGAAAAATGCTTTGTCGACATATAATAAAAGTGATCACTTGTTTGCAGATAGTTCCAATCCTGTTTCAATCTTCTATTGTTAGACATTCTAACCCTTTCTCCAATGCTATATAACGTGTCAAAAGCCCCTTTTTGAAGAGAGTTCCCCAACCAAGCACTGAGGTCCCTTTCCTCATCAGCCCATGAGATAGGGTTTGGTACAGTGATTGACCCAATAGGTTTATGTGTTTCCAAAATTTCTGAAGGAGTTCCAAACTTTATTCCCTTATCAATTGCAAATCGCGGTAACGCTTTCATGAACTCAAAAATACCGGTATATGCAGCCTGGATATTTCCAAGTGTTTCATAATTCATAAAGAGGTTGATCACATTCTCACTTTCCGGTGTATCTGCAATCCAAGATATAAATTTATCCGCTGTCAGCGGGTATTTGCTCCAGTTATAGTTCGAAAATCTGAAAGCAATATCATCGCTAAATTTTGAGTTTTTCATCAAAATTTTCAGTTTCGGTTGCGTTTCAGATTGATATACATAATTAGGGCTTTTCCATCCCAAAATATGTTTAGCCCCCTCGGTAAGTACTTTATCAAAACCCAGTGAATAGATCATTTCACCTATTTCATCAGAATAAATCAGCTCCGTGTTTCGGAAAGTTTTTGGTTCCTTCCCAAACAAAAGTTTTATTTTATCAGAATGAAACCTCACCTGTTCAGCAAATTCTTCAGGATCAACGAGAGATGATAACGAATGCGCATAAGTTTCTCCCAATATTTCGACATGTCCTGTTCTACTCAGTTCTCTCAGCCCATCTATAACTTCAGGCGCATATACTTCGAGTTGTTCAAGTGCCACTCCCGAAATAGAGAAAGCCACTTTAAATTTCCCATCGTATTGATTTACCAAGTCCAGCAACAATCTGTTAGCCGGTATAAAAGATTTTTGAGCAATTTGCTGAAGGATATCTTCATTTGAAAAATCATCATAATAATAATGATCCTTTCCTATATTGAAAAATCTGTACCTTTTCAAGCGAAAAGGTTGATGTATTTGAAAATAAATGCAAATTGTTTTCATATATTTTTGTCCTTTAAGTTCTGTTTTTTTCAATTAATTAATGTACCAACCTATCATAGATCTTTCTTATTTTCAAGCCAGCATCTTCCCATTTTATATTATCCACTTCTTTTTTTCCTTCAGTTTTTAGATACTCCGCCATAGCCGGATAGGTACAAATTGAATAAATTGCATCTGCCATTGCATCCACATCCCAGTAATCAGTTTTTATAACATTTTCCAGAATTTCGGCACATCCCGATTGATATGAAATTATGCTCGGCACTCCACACTGCATAGCCTCAAGCGGAGAAATACCGAAGGGCTCAGATACTGAAGGCATTACATATACGTCACTTGATTTTAGCATTTCATAGACCTGTTTTCCTCTAAGGAATCCTGTAAAATGAAATTTATCAGAAATACCCCTGTCGGCCACCAGTCGTATCATTTGGTTCATCATATCCCCACTACCTGCCATCACAAATCTAATATGTTTTGTGTTTTTAAGCACCTGAGTAGCCGCATCAACAAAGAACTCCGGTCCCTTTTGCATAGTTATTCGTCCCAGGAAAGTGACAACTTTTTCAGGCACCCCCGACAATCTTTCTATTGATTCAATTTCAGGAGCAAGTGGATCGACCGCATTGTGAACTGTCGTTACTTTTTCGGGCGGTTGATTATAATTTTCTATCACAGTTTTTCGTGTAAGATTACTCACACAAACGATATGATCGCAGTGGTCCATGCCATCTTTTTCGATATTGTAAACAGTAGGATTTGGTTTTCCTCTGCTTCGGTCGAATTCCGTTGCGTGCACATGAATAACGAGCGGTTTGCCCGTGATACTTTTAGCGTGAAGCCCCGCGGGATACGTCAGCCAGTCGTGCGCATGAATTATATCGAAATTATAAGTACGGGCAATAACCCCTGCCACAATTGAATAGTTGTTAGTTTCCTCCAGAATGTTTTGCGGATAACGTCCAGAGAATTCCACACATCCCATGTCGTTAGTATGCATATATCTAAAATCCGCATAAATATGATCCCTCAAGTCGTAGTAATCTTGAGGGCTCATAAACTGTTCGTATCTTGATTTGACCGCATCCCATTGCACATCGTGCCATACTATGGGAGTATTGTTAGCTCCAATTATTTTAAGAAAACTCTGATCTTCATCACCCCAAGGTTTTGGAATTACAAAAGTGATTTCCATATCCTCCTGCATTGCCATTCCTTTAGTGAGTCCGTAACTCGCAGTTCCCAGTCCTCCTAAAATATGAGGTGGAAATTCCCATCCGAACATTAATGCTTTCATATATTTCTAATAAAGTTACAATTCATAAGTCTTTTTTTTCATAAGATTCCATTATACGTCTTGCTCTCAGTGATTCAGCGATACTCATTGCAAATGAGTATCCCCCTCTTGCTATGAATGGCGGGTTAGAGTCGTAAAGTTCTGAAATTGTTCCAATGCAATCATTTTGCATTTCCCCTTCTATTCCCACCATTATTCTATCGGCAAGAGACAATCCACTTTTGTGAAATACTTTGAGATACCCTTCGATATACGGTCCGAATAACCAAGGAAAAGCCAATCCATTAAAGTAAGCGAATTGTTTTTCGTTTATTGAGCCCGTATAATGCGGTTTGAAATTCCCGCTTTTTGGACTCAACGAGCGAATACCGCACGTCGTTAGTAACTCTTTCGTAACAAAATCTATAATAGTTTTCTTTTGTATTCTTTCCAGGGGTGAATAATCAAGCGAAACTGCAAATAACATGTTGGGTCTGACATTCGGATCGCAATAATGCCCATCCACGTAATCGTACAAATATCCAGCATCATTTAAGAACGTTTCTACGAATGATTTATGTACTTTTTCGCTTGTATCCATTAATTTGTCTATTATGAATACGTTTTGTTTTTCCAAAGCCAATTCTTTAGCAAATATTAGGGCGTTGTACCATAAAGCATTAAATTCGACCAAGAATCCCGAGCGTGGGATCACCGGTTTCCCATTAATAGTAGCATTCATCCAGCTTACCGCCACATTTTTTCCATTTGTGTACAGCAATTCCGTGTTTTTATCCACGAACAAGTTTGGGTGCTTATTTGCCAAAATATATTTCACGATTTCGATAACAAAATCATTATATTTTTTCTGTTTGAACGCCTCATGATTTTCATTCCAATACTGTTGTAATGCCCAAATAACCCAGAGTAAAACATCAGGATCGTCTATTTGATGAATGACATTTTTCAGCGGTCGCCCCTCCATTAAATCCCTCAAATGCGGCATCGAAGAATCCATTATTGTTTCGAAGTCATCCAGTTTGCCAATAGAGATAGTACAACCAGGCAATGCAATAAACTGATCACGAGCCCTGACTTTGAACCAAGGATATCCGGCAATTAGAAAACACTCACCATCTTTTGGTCTGAAATAGAATTGGTGACTTGAATTTTTGAGACAATTATATAAGTTTGATCTTGGTGTCCGTTTATGAAGTTCGTAGTCGAACTCATTTGCCAATGTGTTAGTATCCACTAGTATATCTCCAGCAGAGAAGATTATTTCTTCGCCTTTAGCGATAGACATTTCAAAATATCCCGGCACATATAAATCTTCCTGATATGTATCCCCTTGTTGTTGATCCTGCAAATATTCGATTCCTTTATACCAATCCGGATGATAAATGAACTCTGGTTTTTTATTAAACTGCATAAAAAGCTCAGGATATCCAAAGTACATACATGTACTTATTCCATTCTCCACATCTCTGTATGAACGGTCCACTCTATCATTTTCTTTCGTCAATTTAGATATGTTTCTGAAAGCCAAAAATGGTTTGAACCGAAGGGTTGTAGGTGAATGCGCATCCAAAAGCGTGTATCTGATCATGAGCCTATTCTCTTTCGACGAGAACATTATCTCTTTCGAAAGAACTACACCACCAACACGATAAATTGTTTTAGGAACCCCATCACAATTAAATTCCCGAATATATTTATGTCCACGTGGGCTATAATTATCTCCGTTATATTTATGAATTCCCAGATTAAATTCAGCTCCATGCTGAATCACCGTTTCATCGAACGACGAAAGTATAAGGTGATTCTCATCATCTAGAAAGGGAACCGGCATTACCAGCAGTCCTTGATACTTTGAAGTATTGCATCCTGAAATGGATGTATTCTGATAAGCACCTCTTCTATTAGTTCTTAAAACATTTCTGTAGAGTGAATATTCGAGGTTTATCATCTGACTTTTATCGAATTTAAGATAACTCATATTCCACTTTATTTATTATGTTTTCAATTGTTCCGAAAGATAAAGAAAATAAATAAAGAAACCAAAAAATGACATTAATATTAAAATTATTCAAGAAGCCCTACCAGAGCTCGCTTTTAGATGTTTTTTTGTTATAATCTGCAATTCTTTTTTTTGCTGTTTCTTATATTTTTATATTTTTGTATTCATATAAATATTAATTAATAGTGGATATGAAAAATTTAATTAGAGCAGCTGTTATTGGTTATGGAAATATTGGCAAATATGTTGTTCAATCGATCCAATCTTCATCTGATTTTGAACTTGTGGGCATTGTTAGAAGAAATGTAAATAATATCCCATCTGAATTATCAGGCTATAAAGTAGTTTCTTCAATTTCTGATCTATCTAATGTAGATGTAGCGATTTTAACTACCCCGACAAGAAAAGTTGAGGAGTCAGCAAAAGAATGTCTTGCACTTGGAATCAATACTGTTGACAGTTTTGATATTCACACACAAATTCCCCTGTTGAGGAAATCTCTTGATGAATCAGCAAAGGCTCACAAAGCCGTTTCAATTATTTCTGCAGGTTGGGATCCGGGGAGCGATTCAATAATTAGAACTTTGATGGAGGCTATGGCTCCTAAGGGTTTGACATACACCAATTTTGGTCCCGGTATGAGTATGGGTCACACTGTTGCCGTAAAAGCCATAGAAGGTGTTAAAGACGCATTATCAATGACCATTCCATTGGGGACAGGAGTTCATCGTCGCATGGTTTATATCGAGTTAAAAGAAGGTTATTTATTTGAAGAAGTATCAAAAGCAATTAAGACAGACGATTATTTTTCCCATGATGAAACTCATGTGTTTCAGGTAGAAAATGTTGATTATTTGAAAGATATGGGTCATGGTGTATTAATGGAGCGCAAAGGCGTATCCGGTGTGACTCAAAATCAATTATTCAGTTTTAAGATGCACATTAACAATCCCGCCCTTACTGCTCAAGTTTTGATTGGTGCAGCACGAGCTTGTTTGAAACAAACGCCAGGTGCATACACTTTAATAGAAGTTCCGGTTATTGATTTATTGCCTGGTGATAGAGACGAATGGATTAAAAAATTAGTTTAATAGCAAAAAAAAGTCCTATCTTTGTCGCAAATTAATAATTATAATCAATTTATTATAATCCTATGTTATTATCTATCATTTGGAATGTTGATCCTGAAGCTTTTTCAATTTTGGGCCGCGAGATACGCTGGTACGGAATTTTATGGGTCATAGGTTTGATTGTAGCCGTTTATGTAGTTGAGCGAATCTTCAATAAAGAGAAGCTCCCTGAAAAATGGTTTGATTCACTCTTCATCTATTCGATGATAGGAATAATTGTAGGTGCAAGGTTAGGTCATTGTTTGTTTTATCAGCCCGAATTTTATTTAGCTCACCCCATTGAAATTTTAAAAATTTGGGAAGGCGGTCTTGCAAGTCACGGCGGCGTGTTAGGCATTATTATCGCAGTAGCCCTTTATTCAAAAAATGTAAATCATTTGCATATTAACTGGACATTTGACCGTATGATGGTGCCAACAGGATTTGTAGCCGGTTGCATAAGGTTGGGTAATCTGATGAATCACGAAATTTATGGCAGTCCCACCGATTTACCCTGGGGGTTCAGTTTTATTGAAAATATAAACGAATGGATGGCTGGAGCGCCAGCCGTTCACGGTCCCGCTTCACATCCCACTCAAATATACGAAGCATTAGTTTATTTTATTGTTTTTGGCATCACAATGTGGATGTATTATAAGACAAACGCAAAGAATAGAGTCGGTTTGATTACCGGAGTAGGAATAGCAATTATATTTATTGCACGTTTCTTTATTGAATATGTTAAGTTAGTGCAGGTTGATTCAGAAATTGCCATGCGTGATAATACCGGGTTGGTACTAGGTCAGTGGCTAAGTATTCCCTTTATATTATGGGGTTTATGGTTGATTATTAATGCCCTTCGTAAAGAGCCAAAAGAAATTAAAACTCCCCAGCGAAAGACAGAAGTTTCAAATACTAAAAAGAAGAAATAAAAGAATTAAGGAAATTATATGTATAAGTCCCCTCAAATTAAGAAAGGATTATTTTATGTTGGTGTAAATGACCGCACAAAACATTTGTTCGAAAGTTTGTGGCCATTACCTAAAGGAGTCTCTTACAATTCGTATTTGCTTGAAGATGACAAAGTCGTGTTGTTTGATACAGTCGATATTTGTTATTCCGATATATATTTAAGCAAAATAAAATCAGTGATAGGCGAAAAGCCAATCGATTATCTTGTAATAAGCCATATGGAGCCAGATCATTCCGGTTCAATAAAATGGTTATTAAGTATGTATCCAAATCTGAAGATCATTGGCAATAACTATACCTGTGAAATGTTAAAAGGATTTTACGGTATAATCGATAATGTTCAGATTATCAAAGATAAAGAAGAATTATCAATTGGCGATAATACCCTCAGATTCATAACCACTCCCATGATACATTGGCCTGAAACAATGATGACCTTTCTTGTTCAGTCCAAAACATTAATTACCGGAGATGCCTTTGGCACTTTCGGCACATTAGATGGAGGAGTAATAGATTCACAATTGAATCCCGATTGGTATTACGAAGAGATGATTCGTTACTATGCCAATATTGTTGGTAAGTACGGCTCTGCTGTTCAGACAGCATACAAAAAGCTCTCTGATATTGAAATAGAATGTATTTGTTCGACACATGGACCAGTTTGGACAGAAAAAGAAAATATTAGTAGTGTTGTTTCTTTAACTGATAAATTAAGTAAATATGAGACAGACAACGGTCTTGTAATTGCTTATGGAAGTATGTATGGAAACACCGAGCAAATAGCAGAGATTATTGCATCATCAGCTGCCAATAACGGAATTAAAAATATAGTGCTTCATAATGTTTCAAAATCGCATGAATCATATATCCTTCGTGATATTTTTAAATACAAAGGACTTATAATTGGTTCACCCACCTATAATAACGGCCTTTTTCCTCCTATTGAGAATTTGCTCATCGGCATAGAAAGCAGAGGAATAAAAAACCATCTATTTGGCTATTACGGTAGTTTTTCCTGGGCAGATGCTACTATTAAAAAGTTTACTGAATTTACATCTAAAATGAAGTTTGATATAGTTGCAGATCCATTTAAAATGAAGCAGTCTCCCGATGAAACTGTTGTGGAACAAGCAATAAATCTTGGAAAATTAATGGCAGAACGTTTAAATTCAACAAATTATTAAATATTTAAATATGAGACTTATTATTCAACCAAATTCTGAGCAGATTGCTCAATGGTCGGCAAATTACATTGCCGCAAAAATTAACAAAGCTAATCCAACTGCTGAGAATCCATATAAATTAGGTCTTCCTACCGGTTCATCACCATTAGGAACATATAAAGCATTAATTAATTTATATGAAAAAGGTTTAGTTTCTTTTGAAAATGTTATCACATTCAATATGGATGAATACGTTGGACTTTCTAAAGATCATCCTCAAAGTTATCATACATTCATGTGGAATAATTTTTTCAGTCACATTGACATAAAGGAAGAAAATGTACATATTCTAAATGGAATGGCTGAAGATTTAGAAGCAGAATGTCAAGCATACGAAGATGCTATTTCGAATGCAGGAGGAATAGATTTGTTTCTTGGTGGAATTGGTCCCGATGGTCACATTGCATTCAACGAGCCCGGTTCATCACTTACCTCTCGTACTCGAATAAAAACGTTGACAACCGATACAGTAATTGCAAATTCCCGTTTTTTTGACAACGACGTAAACAAAGTTCCCAAAACCGCTTTAACAGTTGGAGTCGGAACTGTTTTAGATGCCAAAGAAGTCTTAATTTTGGTAAACGGTCACCACAAATCACGTGCATTATATCATGCTGTTGAAGGAGGTATAACACAAATGTGGACTATCAGTGCATTGCAACTTCATAAAAAAGGAATTATAGTATGTGATTATGATGCATGTTCCGAGTTGACAGTAGGTACTTACAAATACTTCCTGGATATTGAGCATGATAATTTAGATCCACAATCACTATTATAAGAAGCAATAACTATTTTTTTTCAGAAAATAAATTTCGACCGTCGTTTATAATTTAATTAAGCGACGGTTTTTTTCCTTTTATTTAATTAAGTTAAAAAAACCAAACAAACTTTTTACTATTCTATTACGTTAAAATTATTTGATAAATACTTTAAAATAAGTTTGTTTATGTCAAATATTTTATGTAAATTGCATAATATTTTATCAATTTAAGACACTATGAAATCAGGATATATTATCTTTTTATTCTTAATTTTAATACTTATTATCAGCTATTCCATTGTTATCTATCAGCTGGTAAAAGTTAAGAGAAAATATAAATTCCTGTTAGAAATAGAAAAACGTCAAACAGAAACATTCAAGTTTTTAACTCACGAATTTCGTGCCCCTTTAACTGTTATTATCGGTCTAATCAAGCAATTGAAAAAAAAGGAACATCTATCGCAGCATACTTATGAAACCTATTTGAATATGATAGATCAGCAGGGTAGAAACTTAACCTATCTTACCAATCAATTATCAGATGTTTTAGTAGTTAAAAATTCAATCAATGAAGTTGAATGGAAAACGGGTAATCTAGTTGTCTATTTAGAAATGATTGCAGAAACATTTCATGTTTATGCTGCTCAAAAAGGTATTGATCTAGTTTTCTTCAGTAAAGAATCACAAATAGAAACCGATTTTGTACCATCCTATATTAATAAGATTTTGTACAATCTACTATTTAACGCTATAAAATACAGTAATTCTGGAGACAAGATATCATTAGTAATAGAAAAAAGTGATAAAGTAAAAGAGAGCGTTCTCATTAAGATCATTGATCAGGGGAAAGGTATTGACAGTTCTGCAATTTCTCACATATTTGATCTATATTATAAAGACAATTCCAATGGTAAAAAGCCCGGTAGTGGAATAGGTCTTGCTTTAACAAAACAGCTGGTCGAAATTTTGGATGGTAAAATCAATGTAGAAAGCAAACTTGGTGTTGGTTCTAAATTCACAATTGAATTGCCTATAGTTCATAATGAAAAGAGACTTTTTTCTTATTGGCTGCCAATAAAGAAACCTGCAGACATTAAATCTGAAATTTATGATCCATTATCAGAAGAAGATAATTCTTTATCGGCAGTAGAGATAAATGAAAACGACCCACGTGACATACTTTTAATTGCAGAAGACAATAAAGATGTAGCCTATTATATTAAAGAATTGTTCAGTAATGATGAATACAAAGTTCTTCATGCCCGTAATGGTGATGAAGCGATGACATTAGCCAACAAGTATATTCCGGATGTTGTGATAACAGATGTTCTCATGCCCGGTAAAAACGGAATGCAGTTATGTGCAGAAATTAAAAGTTCGGAGTTATTGAACCATATACCTATAATCATGCTTACTGCACTTTCTTCGGAATCAGATGCTCTGGATGGTTTTAAATGCGGCGCAGATGTTTTTCTTCGTAAACCTTTTAACTCTGATGAGTTACAGGTACAGGTTAAAAAGTTGATTTCCAATAAGAAACTTCTTAAAGATAAATTTAATAGAACAGTAGTTAAAAATGAAGTTATTAAAATCACGCAAGTATCAAGTCAAGATTCCGGTTTTCTTCAGCGTGTTAATGATATTATTTACCGTGAAATGAAGAATCCTGATTTCAAGGTCACTAATTTAGCTAACGATCTTGCTATTAGCACATCACAGCTCAACAAGAAAATCAATGATATGACAGGTTATGCCAGTTCTATTTATATACTTCAGATAAAATTGTCTTATGCCAAAAAGATTTTATCCACATATGATAAGAGTATTGGAGAAGTCGCATCAGACTGTGGCATATATGATGTAAACTATTTTTCTCGCGTATTTAAGAAGTATATGGGATTAACCCCGTCTCAATACAAACATAGTATTCAAAATAACATTAAATGATATTGAATTTTTATTCAATATCATTTTCACGATTTTTTATAAAATAATTCAGTTCATGTCCTTTTTCTACTAAAAAATATGACCTTATATATAATGAAATACATGAAATTAGCACAGTGAATATGTTGATATATAACGTTATAAACGTTTTTATTAAAACTTTAATGCTAATACCTTAAAATGTTAAAGACTAATCAATGCTAATGAATATCATTAAAATGCTAACAGTCGATTAATCATTCCCATAAATTTGTGACTAATAAATTTGTTGTGACGAACTGATGAAAAAATAATTCCATCAAGACAGCGATTAGATTTTGATACAGAGCGCATTAGAAAGTCAACCGTTTCTAAAATAATTACATCCGCTCAAAGAATTTGTTCTGTACGTAACAACAAAGAAATAAAACACTTAAAAAAAGCATTATTACGCTCATTATTAGTGATTAAACAAAAAAAAATAAAAATTAATGAAGATAATTAACTAAAAAATATACCCTTTTAAACTTGTGCTTATGAAATATAAATTAATACAAAAACCAAATCCCCTTGAACCGGAAGCCGATAGAAAATGGTATGCAAGCCCTGTAAAAACCGGAACAATCAATAACTATCAATTGAGTAAACAGATAGCCGGTCATTCGTCTTTGACGCGTGGAGATGTAGTTAATGTTATAGAAAACATTATCGATGAAATTCCTAAGTATTTGATGGAGGGATATAGTGTAAACCTTGAGAACTTTGGTACAATGCGGCTTTCTTTTTCAAGCAAAGGCGTTGAATCACCCGAAAAGTTCACACAAGAACACATAAAAAGTGTTCGTTTAGTTTTTACACCATCCCCCGAATTCAAACGCTCTCTAAAAAAAGCCTCATTTGAAAAGATAAAAGATTAAACAAACCAACAATCTAAAAAAGGGTTGAGATGAATTTTCGCAAAGATCATATAAAAGAAACAAAAAACTTGAAAATGGAAAGCCTGATGCTTCATGGAATTGGATTTGTATCAGGAGATCCAACAATCAAGTTTGGTTATCCTTTTTTGCTTCATTCCGGAATGCAGGTTAATGTAACAGAGCCGGGGAATGTAAAATGGATATATATGATGCTTCCACTAACAAAAGGTAGTCTAATAAAAGAGATTGAAATTTCCTGCCATTGTTCCGATGTTTTAAGTCGGATCACCCATCTTCGACTCGTTGAACAAAGTGAACCATTCACATCGAATTTAGTTCATGACGAAATTATCAAAGAAGAATGCTTCCATTCAAATTTTACTAAAGTACACTCAAATTGTAATGTAATAGTTAACAAAAGCATCCTTCTAAAGCTTTGTCTAGATTTTGTTGATTCAGACGATACAATAAAAATTGGAAGTGTAGAAGTAAAATTCATTTCTGATTACAAACAAGTTGAAGATATAGAAAAAATGGAAGAAAGAAATCGTTATCTAAAACAAATAGAAAGGCAGAAGCATGATAACCGTAATCGGGATAAAACCAAAGTAAATTACATATATGATATATTGCGGTTTTTTTTTCCAATAAAATTAAAGGAGAAACATACATTATAAAACAAACTCCCATTGTAAATATTCTAAATTAATTATTTTATTATTAAATTTTTGGTCTATGAAAAAAAGTTATTTCTTTAAGTTTTTTGTCATTGCAGTTATCGCTGCTTTTGTGACAATAACATCATGTAAGGATTATGATGATGACATCAACAAGTTAAACACTGCGCTTGATGCATTAAAAACTGAAGCTGTCGCTAAGTCAGAACTTACGGCTCTTCAGACGCAATTACAGGCTTCTATAAGCGCTGTACAAACTGATTTGACCGCTGCTAAAGCAAGGTTGACTACTTTGGAAACCAATGGTGCTACCAAAGCTCAACTTGATGCTGCAAAGGCTGAAATTTTAGCTGCAACTGTAAAACTTGATACTTACAATGCATTTAAAGCTTCTGTTGATGCTGATATCCTTAAGCTAAAAGCTGATGTGGCAAAAGCTGCAACAAAAGAAGAATTGACTGCATTACAAACGCTTCACAACTCTTCTTTAGCTGCTTTAAAGCTTGAATTAGGTGCACAAATCGCAAACTTAGAGGCAGTTTTGAAAGCTGACATTTTAGCAAACAAAACTGAAATTGCTGCTGTTAAAGCCGATTTGCAAGCTAAGTATGACGAACTTTCTGCTGAGATTGAAACTTTAAAAACTGATTTAGCTAATGTTACTGCTAATTTAGCTGCACTAGATCAAAGAGTTACTGCAGTTAGACAAGAAATGGCAACTGCCATTGCTGATCTTAGTGAAGAACTACAAGGTTTGATTTTTGACGTTTATAACAGTCTGGATAAAAGAGTTACAGCTCTTACCTTTATTCCTGATTATACTTCATATGATGGAACACCTTTGATTGTTGTTAGAGGAATCACCGAATGGGCAGGTCCAAAATACAGACCAGCCGGCACTCCTAAAACTGATGTATATTGGGAAAATATTGTAGAAGGAACAGTTTACAAGGGTATAACAATTTTGAGATACAATGTTAGTCCATCAAATGCAACAATGAGTAGTTTCGAGATTGCGGAATTGTTAAACAAAACCACACTTGTAAGAAGTGAAACAAGTAAATCTGATTTCGTTATATTATCAGGCCAAGCTACTCTTGAAAATGGTGTATTAAGTGTACCTGTTGCTGTTGAAGCTAATACTTATGACTTAGAAGATGGAAGTTGGGATTATCCTTATGCTGATTGGTCTCAAAATAGAACTGAAAGTTATGGATTTGATCAAAATGTTAGCGTTGCTTTGCAGGTAAGGAATTTGAATGCTGAATATGACAATGACGAAGATCGTTTAGTTACATCTACAGAATATGTAAAAGCTGATTTTGACCTTGCTGAAGGTCGCATTGCTTTGAACGATAAATCTGAGAAAGAAGATGGTACTCAATTACCGTATGACATTAATGCAGCTACTATAGCCGGAGCAGGTTACGCTGAAGACATTAAGTTGTGGAACGGTAAAGCCCAGCCAGGTTCAAGCACTGGTAATGTACTCAACCATACTATCAATCTTAACGAATACGTTTATGGTGTGTTCCAGGATTATTATTCTAAATGGGTGAAGATGAATGATTTTGGTTTCAATGATCATACATTCAAATTCCGTTTAGTTTCTCTTTCAAGCGAAGGTGTAGACCAATCAATGAATTATGTTACATTAAATGAAACAACAGGTGTTATTGGTGTTAAACCTGCTGCCGGAAACCTTGTAAACGCAGCTGCTGTTGGTCGTACCCCAGTTGTTGAAGTTACTGCAATGGTTAATGGTAAAGTTCATGCTGTTGGATTCATCAAAATTCTTGTAACTGATAATTTCGATAAGAGTGATGTTGAATTCACATTCAACTTACAAGATTATACTTTAGGTTGCAACAGTACATTTAATTTGACAAATGTTGATTTAAGCACTATTGATTTTGACCAAGTATTCAACCACGCTCGTATACAGTTAGGTAAAGATGCATTCTTTGCAGAATACAGACAAGCCGGTCTTACTGACGCTGAAGTATGGAAAGTTCCAAATACATCTACACCTGCAAACGCTACAGTAGGAGTTATTGGTGGCACAGCACAGCATGTTGAATTTGGATATAATATGAATCCTGTAACTGAAAGTACTCTTTTGAGCAACTACATAAATGCTTTCATCAGCAATACTGCTCCAGCAGGTGATTATACTGTTAAAACAAGATTGAAATCCAATGGTTACAGACCAGACGTTGTAATTACTTGGAAATTCAAGGTTAAATTACCAACTTATAGTTTGACAGCTAACACTGCTATATTATCAGGTGGTAAGATTGTTGTGAACCCAACAATTCAAGAACAAGGTGGAAAAACTTCTGCAGCTTATGAAGCATTATTGAATAATGCATTTATGCATCAATCAGGCAGCTTTATCTTTACGCCACTTCTTCCTGCATGTGAAACTGCTTTGACTCCGTACTTTGTATTTACAGGTGTTCCTGCAGGTTACCACATTTCTTCTAATGGTACTGAAGTTCTTCAAAATGGAACAAATGATCTTGCTGCTGTAATAGTACAAGAAGGTGGTCCTGGTAAATACATTATTCGCTTGAATAATAATGCATACGATTCAAATCCTTGGGGTAATTACGCTCCTTTAAGTGATGCTTCAAGAGGTTTGGTTGGAAAATCGGTATCTGTTCAACCAAGAGGTTATATCAATGGTATGACTTACAACTGGGTTAACTTATACAATCCGTTCAATGTAGAGTTTGTTTATCCATTGCAATTAATATTACCTACCGATGCATCTGTTTATGATCAGTCTAATAGTGGTTTGAATACTTATACTTTCAATCCTTATGATCCTACAGTAGCTCTAGTAGACTGGAATGGTGCTAAAATTAATATTAATACGGTACCAGGAAGAGCTTTGATTGACCATTATGAAGTAGGTCAATTACCTGTTCCCGGAACAGCAATATTAGTTGACTGGCAGTATGCAGGTTGGAATTTTCCTGGTACTGTTAGAAGACCTGGTTATCCACAAGGTCCGTTTGGTTGGTGGTATGCACCAGTTACAACTCCAACTGTAACTTACAATTCTCCATTTGTATTTGATAATGCAAATGTAAAATGTAACATCAACGGAAGTGGTAACATTGTAAGCGATATCAACTATCCAATACCTGCAGGTATGCAGCTTAAAATTGATGTGGTTAGTGCTGGAGGTTATGTAACAATTGTTACAGGTAATGGAACTATTAATGTACCAACAACCTATGCATTTACTTGGGTGAATTCTGCAACTGGAGCAGTTCAGAATGAATTCAAGGTTTCTGTACCAGTATCAGTAAGCCATAAATGGGGTATTTTGAGAGGAAACTTGGTTATAGAAGTTAAACCAGGTAGCGGAAACGAATAAGTTATTAACAATTAAAAGTAGGGGGCTGTTCCAAAAGGACAGCTCCTTTTTTAATTTTTTATGCTGCTATCTTCTG